>Ga0111175_1087_pt1 | contig 17404 bp, 11 predicted proteins | sample DeeMarSWOR324_28_FD_80228 | JGI IMG/M metagenome (GOLD analysis project Ga0111175, IMG submission 80228) | Bacteroides sp. SM23_62
CGATGAAGGCCGGATTGGTCAGGCAGACAGCTTCAGGGAGATGATACAATTCATAAACCCTGAAGAATAAGATGAAAGTTATTCGTCTCAAGTCCATAGACATCCTCCGGGCACTTACCATGCTGCTCATGATTTTTGTAAATGATCTGTGGACCCTGACCGATATCCCGGAGTGGCTGGGGCATAAAGCTGCCAGTGAAGATGGCATGGGACTGGCAGATGTGGTGTTTCCGGCCTTTCTTTTCATTGTGGGACTCTCCATTCCCTGGGCCATTGAAGCGAGGATCAACAAAGGTCAATCCAATATCCAGGTTCTCAAACACATTGCAGAACGGTCTGTGGCATTACTGGTAATGGGTGTGTTCATGGTTAATCTCGAAAATATTAACGCTTCTGATTTACCAATAAATAAAAACTACTGGCAGATCCTAATGACCCTGGCATTCTTTATGATCTGGAACAATTACCGGGGGAAAGTGTTCGGCAAAGTCTCGCCCAATGTTATGAAGATTACCGGATTGGGCATCCTAATCTTCCTGGCTGTCATTTATAAGGGCGGCTCAGCCGATCAGTCGCACTGGATGAAAACCCACTGGTGGGGTATATTGGGACTGATAGGTTGGGGTTACCTGGTAAATGCTTTGCTGTATCTGGGACTGAGACACCGGCTGGGATGGATGGTGCTTGTTACGGTTGTTTTATATCTTTTGAATATCAATGAGTTCATTTCACCCTTTGAGTTTAAGCTGCGGATCGTGGTCAGTGCCTCAAACCATGTCAGTGTCATGACCGGCATGCTGGTAACCATTATCCTGATCAACCTGAGAGAAAATGGCCGGATGAAATATCTGATCCCGGTCCTGGCGGGACTATCCCTGCTGTTGATCTTATTCGGTTTCGTTACGCGGCCCCTCTGGGGGATCTCCAAGATCCGGGCCACGCCTTCGTGGACTGCCATCTGTGCGGGCATCAGTACAGCCTCCTACGTCCTTTTGCATATAATAGCTGACAGGCTGAAAATGACAAGGTGGGCAGATATTATTGCTCCGGCCGGGTACAGTACCTTGACCTGTTATCTGATACCCTATTACGCATATGCTCTCATTTCCCTGGCATTTTTACAGCTCCCGGGATTTTTTATCGCCGGCACAGTCGGTCTGATAAAATCATTACTGTTTTCGCTGTTGATTATCCTGATAACCGGATGGCTGGGGAGACTCAAAGTTTCCTTAAAGATCTAAAGAAAAAAGCCTGCTAATATTCGTTTTCTCCCCGTAACATCATGATGCATCTGATCATACCCCGCGTGTTATGGTAGGTGGTTTTCCAGATATGGCTTTTAGGTCGATTCTTACTTTCCGGATAGGTATCCAGCCCGTTATTAAACCAGCCCCCATATTCCTTGTCAATCAGATAGGTGTCTATATGCTTCCATGATTTCAGGAATTTTCCATAGTAGTCGTTTGGATCTTCCGGATAAAGCTGGTGCATCATCAGTAATGCATTCATTCCTTCAACCTGCCCCCACCAGGATTTATGATTATTGATAATCTTGATCTTTCCTTCACTTATGATCCCGGCATCATAAAAACCTCCCGCCATTTGGTCCCAGCCTGATTCCAGCGAATGATCAACCAGTCGCTTGGCTATTTTGTGTGTTTTTTCATCCTCACACAATCCCAGAAAATGGGCTGTTTCAAGCAGCAGATATGCTGTCTCCACATCGTGGCCATAGGTATAATGGGATGTGAATCGAAAATTCCTTTCGGACAGATCGTTCATGCTTTGGGGAGTTACAAGCTTCCAGTCCGGATAAAAATACAGCTGAAGGTATCCATCGGGATGTACGAACGTGTCACGGATCAGGTAAAACATTTCTTCCAGCCTTTCCCGGACCAGGCTATCCGGCCATATCCGGTAAAGCTCTGTAAATGCTTCCATCAGGTGGATTGAACTGTTATAATCTTTCAACCCCCTTGCCGGGGAATCGCGTTCACCGGTCTGATTGGGCTCATCTGCATGGTAAGGGGTGCCATTACGTCTCAGGAATTCAAAATACCCTCCATGTTCCTGATCATGTCCGTGTTCCTCCATCCAGAAAAAAGCCTTTTTTACCAGTTGAAGTGCTTCCTGATCATTGCTCATTCTGTAATATTGAGACAATCCATATACTGCAAAAGCCTGTCCGTAAATGAGTTTATCGTTGATACTTCTGGCAGTCTGTGTGCCATCTGGCTCACAGTATGCGTGGAAACCTCCATATTCCTTATCCCACATGGCATCCCTTAAAAACCTGAATCCGTGAGCCGCATACCCCAGGAATTCTTTTCGTTCAGGATAATGCTCATAGATAAAGGCTGTGGACCAGACATGGCGTGCCTGCTGCACCAGGGCTTTCATCTGTGCATTTTCAGCCACCGTCCAGTCACGTTCGAATGCTGATATGTAACCCCCGTTTATAGTATCAATATTTAGCGGATACCAGGGATCAATAATGAATTCAAAGAGGCTATTTTCCAGCGTATCGGCCAATAGGGCTTGATCTGACAGATCCTGTCCGGAATGATTTCCCGGCCTGCTGCCGGAACCGCAGGCAGATAACATAATTTGCACAAGCATTAAGATTGAAACCGGAAGGATGTTTTTTCTAAATTCCATTGTATTTACGATATAAGTGACAGAGGTTATTTTAGGTTAAGTTCATTTGTGCACGTTGCCATTCAGGGCCTCTTTGAAGAAAGCTCCCACGCCGGTAAGTTCATAACTGTCCCATGACTGCAGCATGCTTGGGTGCCATTCCGGGTCAAAGACCCAGCACACCCAGCTGATGTTCCTGGATTCCAGGTATTTGATAATCCGGTAACCATAATGATCCTCATCAATGGTATCTTCCTCGCGCAGCCAGAAACTCAGCTCAGTGGCAACCACAGGATAATTGTCTGCGGCAAACCCAAAATTCTCTTCCCACTTGTTTTCCCAGGGCGGACGTCGCTTCATGGGATAGGGATGAGTTACGTAACCTATCCCCTCCGCATCGATAGGATCATACCTGATGTGGGTGAGGTCATAGGCCCAGTCAAAACCGGCAATAAGGGGGATTGTTTCTTCATCAAAAGACCGGATCAATTTGATGATGTTTTCATTTATTTTCTTCCATTGGGCCCAGGTCATGCTGCCCAGCTGTCCACGGTAAAGCGTGGGTTCATTAAAAATTTCATAGAAGGCAACGGTATTATGCCCCCTGAAATGCATGGCTATGGTGCGCCAGAATTCATAGGTCTCCTTTTTTGTTGTATTGTACATGGGATTTTGAAAGAGCTCCATGCCAAGGTTCCCTATGGAATGCCAGTCGATGATGACATATATTCCCAGTTCAGTACACCATCTCACTGCCTGGTCCAGCAACTCCAGGTATCCCTTGGGCGTCCTCTCTCTCCAGGCGATGGGGTGGACAGGGATGCGACAGACAGTTGCTCCCATATCCTTCACCTTTTCAAAATGCTCCTTGTTCCAGTGTCCCTGGTTCTCTATCTTGTCGGGATCAGAGATCGCCAGTCCGCGCAACAGGAGCGTATCCCCCGCTGAATTGACAAACCTGTTTCCTGCAACCCTGATCAGGGGCATTTTCCGGGCAAACGTATCTGCTTCCGGCCTGAACCAGTACCCTTCGTTCCACCAGGCATGATACTCAGTATCTTTACTTTCTTGTGCATGTACTGGCCGGTCAATGTTTGCCAGTAGCACCAGCAGCATTATCAGCATAAATTGTTTCATAGTAATAGTTATTTTAGTACCGGATAGTGTATATATGGCTCATGAACCTCCACCCAGGGCAGTTCTTCATGGGTCAGTACCTGTTCACTTTCATATAACGCAAGGTAACTTCTGAAGTTTCTTCCAAAGCCTCCCGGCTCTCCCCAGCTCATGAACCAAGTCCACCTGGGCTGTTCTTTCAGTTTTTCAAGGGAAGGAGCGGTACCGACTTCTCCCAGGGCGATTGGTTTTTCGCCCGCAATTTCCAGGAGCTGGTCGTAGTTCACCTGGTTGAAACCTTCTGAATATACATCTGTGGCGAGGATATCTACATACTCATCTCCCGGATAATATGTCCCGTGCGGATCCACACCTTCCTTGAATTCATTGGTGTTATATACCCATATCAGGTTGTTCAGGCCATGGAAGTTTACAAAGCGGTCATACATCATCTGCCATAATTTTTTATAACCATCATCTCCTCCTTTCTTGCCCCACCAGAACCATCCCCCGTTCATTTCATGGTAGGGGCGCCAGAGAACTGGAACCTTTGCATATTTAAGCTGCTTGAGAAACCAGGCAATGACATCTACCTGGGATTGCCAGCGTTCATTCAGTTCGGTCCCGGGTGTCACCAGATCCAGCCATTCCTCATCAGTAATTTGCCCCTGGATCGATTCACGGAAAGTAACAGGTTCATCCTCGGTGGGAGGTACGGCATGCCACATGATGGTGATGATAAAGCCTTCGTTGTGCCTGCGGATGGCCTCATCCACGATACGCTGCCGATAGTTGATACCATCCCAGTATCCCGGGTAACTGAATCCGAAATCCTGGCCAAACAGGGCCGGATAATGCCCGGTCCTTCTGTGCACCACAGAGAGCCTGGTGGATCCTACCAGGGGAGCGCAGTGCTGTCCTGAGAGGGTTTGCTTTCCGGAGATGGAATAAATAAACGCAAGCAATGCTACCGCCTCCTCGGAGGCATCAGGTGTTACAGGTCTTTTACCTATTTCCTGTGAAAAACTGTTCATAAAAAAGGCCATCAATAATGCTGATGTTATCAGTGATTTGAATTTCATAATAAATAATTATTGGAGTGTCACTTGCCAGTATTGTGGTCTTATGATTCTAAATATTAAATATCAGGTTTATAGGACTTTTTGCCTGGGATCTTTGTGCGGATACTCAACAGATAGGATCCGCAAGTAACAAACAGGGTTTTTAAATCCTTTCCCCCGAAAGTGCAATTGGTAATGGTATCCTCCGGCGTTTCCCTGAAAGCCAGCAGTTTCCCTTCCGGGGATATGACATGGATTCCGGGACGTGTATCCAGTGTTTCAGATGTTCCCCGCTGTTCATGAAGTCCGGCTGCCACATAAAGGTTACCTTCTGTATCAACGCTCATGCCGTCGCCGCTTCTGCCCGGATAGAAGTTGTAAAGTATGCGTTGATTGGATATGGAACCATCGTCGTGCAAATCAAAAGCCAGGATGTTACGGTTATGGTTCTCTTCAGCGTGGGCTTCAATTACATAGAGTGTCTTTTCATCAGGAGACACAACGATTCCATTTGGCATTTGGACTTGTGGTTCTGTAAGTAATTGATGTATTCTGCCATCCGGATCTAACCTATAGACGGATCGCTTATTTTCTTTCTGAAGATCAGGGTTAGATGTCCTTGAAGAAAAAAATATTCTCCCACTGGAGTCAAAGTCCAGGTCATTCAATGACTGTAATGCCTTGCCATTAAATTGATTGGCAACAACCGTAACTTCCCCGGTTTTCATATTTGTTCTGGTCAACCTCGCCGGCTGACCTTCACAAACCAGCAAATCTCCATTCATGGTAAATCGCAATCCGTTCGCACTGTTGGAACCTGTCCTGAAAACTGAAAGTTTATTTTTTCGCGGATCCCATTTAAGGATTTTCGAAACCCGGATATTTGTAATATATACATTGCCCTCCCGGTCCACCGCTGGTCCTTCTGTGAATACCTGTTCATCATATATCCTGGTGATAACCTCAAACTCCCCCAAGTACTCATCAGCATTAAGATTATCATAGGGGTCAGGAGTCCTGCCGGTTTGACCAGATACCAAAACCACAGAAACTAAAAAATAAACAGCCGTTGTGCATGCTTTCAGCAAGAAATGCTGCCTATTATTCATTTATGCTGATTTTAACTAAACAATTTAGCCAAATTTACTGTTTGGTACAAATGTAAAAGGCCGCCCCTTTGGGGGCAGCTCCTTTTCATTTTTAGCGGGGAGTGGTGAAAAAGCATGAATCACCATCTTTGACCATGCTACAATTGATCGATTATGCCTTCATAATTAAATCCAGTAATTTACGATCCAGCTTATGTCCATGCCAGTCCTGATAATCCACATCTTCTCGTCCGGAATCCAAAATACCAAAACTGCCCCTGAAATTCCATAATGCAAAACCAATACCGTTCGATGTAAGTATATCAACCACATCTCCAAACCAGGCCAGAAAGATATCATGAGGTGTTTTATTATAAGAGCCACTTTCACCGCAATGGACACCTGTACCAGATTGAGCAAGTTTGATCCATGGTTCGTAAAACTTTTCCAGCATTTCTCTGTGTAAATACTCATCACCTACCTGCCCTGGATATTTAAGTGGGGGAAGATTTTCAATATCCTTCATAGCCCAGGGTGCTTTATAGTGTGATATGATCCCGGGATAATATCCGCGACAACTCTGTGCAATGGGTAAGTGTGTAATTTCGGGAATGACTTTGGACCCAACCTGATTCCCATCTGCAATTACCAGATGTTCCGGATTCTGCTTCCATATTGCGTTAGCTGCTCTCTCAACCACTTTTGCGTAAAGCTCGCCAGGCACTATCGTCTTTTTGGAATGTTGATTATTCATGTCCTCAATAACGGCTGGTTCGTTCAGCAAGTCGAAGCTGATCTTGTCACGGGAGATGTTTTTATAGCGGTTTGCCCACATCTTCCAATGCCAGTAGAATGCTTCCTGGGCTTCTTTGTCTTCCCATAGATTATATGGCTCATGAAATCCGGCATTGATGCAATAACCAGGTGCACGGTGCAGGTTGAGACTTACATGAAAATTGTATTTATGTGCCATGTAAACCAGTTGATCAACACGTTCAACAGCCTCTTCATTAATGCAATATACCTCTTTAGGGTTAATGTCTCTGCTTCTGTCAATATCCAGGTAGGAGGGATAAGCCATTGGGATCCTGACAAAATCAAAACCCCAGTCCGACATCCACTTGAAATCTTCTTCTGCAGTTGCTTGACGGGAACTGGCTGGGTTCGGTGAGAAGAAATCAAGCAGGTTGAATCCTTTCCATTTGGGGAGCGTATTCTGTTTATATTTTATGCCATTTGACAATGCGAAAACAGAATTACCCGCTACACCCACAGCTACGGTCGATAAAGCTGCCTTTTTTATGAAATCCCGTCGATCTGATTTTGTATTCATACTTTTCTGTTAGCCGGCTTAAGAATACTGGATTGGTTAAAGTTAAGTGATGGTTTTGTAGTATCAAAACTGAGTTCTAAACGAATAGCTGAAATATACCTGCTCAGTGCATTAACCAAGATGAGCCATGTACCAAAAAGAAGTTGAAGATCTTTTCCTGTTTTTCATGTTGGTTGATTGTAGGAATGATTGTTTCAGTAAGCAAACCCTTATGAACTATGGGAAATGCGCCTGGTCGCAGTAACGGGGAGAGGTGAAATATCTAACTTGGTATGATTGCAGAATATTGCCAAAGTATTTGCTTTTTATCATAGTTCTAGACCTATTCATACCTCAGTGCCTCAACCGGGTTACTGGTGGCGGTTTTCCAACTTTGCCAGCTTACCGTTAGCAATGCAATTACAAGTGCCAGAACACCAGCCAGCAAGAAAATCCACCAGCTTAATATGATTCTGTAAGCAAAATTTTCCAGCCATTTGGTCATGAAGTACCAGGCTGCCGGTGCTGCGAATACGAAGGCAACTATCACCCATTTGATAAAGTCTTTGTTCAGCATCAGCAGGATTTCTACAATGCTGGCACCATTTACTCTGCGTATTCCAATCTCCTTTATTCGTTGTTCAGTTGAACTGAGCACCAATCCAAATAATCCGAGGCACGAAATAAAAATGGCAAAAACAGAACCGTAGCGGAAAATCTTTTCAAATACCATTTCCGTTCTATAGAGGTTCTCCACTTGCTGGTCGATAAACTCAAATTCGAATGGAAAGCTTGGCGAGACTTCATCCCAGCTTACTTTAATCTGGTCCAATATTTCGGTTACTGTATTAAAATCTCCGGCAGCAAGTTTTACATTTACACTAAATAGTTGTTGATCTGCACAAAAAATCACCAGAGGTTTTATCTGGTTGTGCAAGGATTGAAAATTAAAGTCTTTCACAACGCCGATAATTTTATTTGTCACCCCTCGTTTCTGAAAAAAGGCATCCATCGGATTCTCAAGACCAAATTCTTTTACTGCCGCTTCGTTTAAAATGGCAGTGCCAACATCGGTTTTTAAATCCGAGAATTGTCTGCCCTGCACGATTTCAAGTCCCATTAAATCAATATAAGAAGCATCAGCATTTTCAGCTGCAAACCACACTTCTGTTTCCACCCCATTGTAGACCAGGGGCCTTCCCCAGTTTTCACCGATATTTCCGGGATACCACCTGGAGAACGAAACTGCTTCAACGCCCGGTATTTTTTGAAGCTTATCTTTTAAAGTTGCATTTCTTATTTCCGGTGAAAGTTTAATATTGATCACATTTTCGGTGTTGAATCCCATGTCTAAATTTTTCACGTGCGAAAGTTGTCGGGTAATGGTTAATGTGCAAATAATCAGAGTTATAGAGATTATAAATTGAAATACAATTAAGCCTCGCTTCAGATTAATTCCCTGATAGTGGCTTTTAGATTTACCTGTTAACAGTGAAATAGGCCTGAATTTGGATAAAGCAAATGCCGGTAAAATTCCGGCGACAAAACCAATAACCACTGCAGCACATATTAAAACCAGCCAATATTGAATGGATGAAATCGGAATTTCAGGTAATGTAATGACAGACAGGCTGTTTATCGAAGGAGTAATCAACCAGGCTAAAAACAAGCCAAGGATCATGGCGAAAAGACTGATAAGAATCGATTCACCCAAAAATTGGTTAACAATCCGCCATGGTTCTACTCCAGCAATCTTTTTTATGCCAACTTCGTTTAACCGTTTTGACGATCCTGCCATTGAAAGATTAATGTAATTTATTGTGGCAATCAGAAGAATCAGTAAAGCAATTGAACCAAGGGTGTAAATAAGTTTCAGGTTTCCGTGTTTAAAATTGTCACGGATGGAGTAAAAATAAACTTCATCGTAAGGAAGAAGGGAGAATTCACAATCAACGTCTTCGGGAATGATTGGCCTGAGTTGCTCACTCATTTGTTCAGCCAGATGCTCAGGATCCTGCCCATTTTCCAGAAGAACGTAGTTTTGAACATTTTGGCAAGACCAGATGCACTGGTCAATCCAGAACATCATTTTCCTGGCAGTAGCAAAAGAAACAGCTGCCTTAAATTGAATGTTGGAGTTTTCAGGCAGATCCTTAATCACTGCTTTTACTTCTACCAGGCTTTCACCTAAATAATCCACATTCGCTTTTAACGCTAAAATTTTCCCAATGGGATTTTCATCGGCGAATAACCGTTTCGATTCGCTTTCGGTGAGAATGATTGCCTGAGGTTCTGAAAGTGCATTTTTAAGGTTACCGGAAACCACCTCAAAACTGAAAATGTTTGTGAAATTGTTGTCGGTGAAAATGATTTCACTTTTTATCGATTCGTCGTTTCCATACTTCAAAACGAAATAATTCTGCATGCCGGATTCAACCAGCGTAACATATTTAATTCCAGAAAAATGGTCTTCAATAAGCGAAGCCATTTCATAGTGAACATGCGATGCATTATTATTCTGAACCACATAAATATCCTCCAGGTTTTCATGGTATTTATCGGCCTGGAACTCCTGGTAAGTATAATTGAATATTATTATGGCTACAGCCAAACCAGTCCCTAATCCGGCAATATTTAATGCAGAAAGGAGTTTGTTTTTCCTGAAATTTCCTAGGGCTGTTTTTAGGTTTAAAAAATTCATTATTTAATTATTGTGCTGAACTTTGATTTTAATTTTGTTTCATTTTTTCGAATTACAACTCTCATTCAATCAAAACTCAAGACCTATTCATACCTCAGTGCTTCAACCGGGTTTCGAGTTGCTGCCATAAACGTCTGCCAGCTAACTGTAGCCAGTGATATAAAAACTGCTATTACTCCTGCCATAGCAAATATCCACCAGCTCAAACTGGTTCTGTATGCAAAACTGTTTAGCCAGCTGTTTACTATATACCAACTTATGGGAATGGCAACTACAAAGGCAATTACTACCCACTTTAAGAGATCTTTGTTAAGTAGAATCAAAATATCAAAAAGCGCTGCTCCATTTACTTTTCTCAGGCCAATTTCTTTGGTTCGTCTTTCGGTGGAATATCTTGCCATGGCAAATAGGCCTATCATTGTAATAAACAAGGCAATACACATTCCCCAGGTAACAATTCTCCCGGCTCTTATCTCGTTTTGATATAGTTTATCGTAAGTATCATCAAGAAAATGGTATTCAAAGGGATGCTCTGGATTTACCGCTTGCCATTTCTCTTTTATTGCTTTTATAGCCGATTGTGTATTATCTGAAATGCGTATCATCAAAACATTCCCACTTTCTACCTTTCTCAATTTACGATACACCTGTGGGTCAACCCTGTTATGCAGCGACTTTGTTTTTATGTCTTGTAATACTCCTTTCACGATTAACTGCTCATCCCCCTGAAATATAGTTTGGTCAATAGGGTTGTCTAATCCCAAAGCACTTGCTGCCTGTTGATTTATCATTACATAATTTAAAGAATCGTGGTAATTTGAAATATTTTCACCTGCTACAATTCGAATATCCATCAGGTCCAGATAATTATCTTTGATACCGCATATTTCCATTATATAAGGGTTTTCTCTTGTCTCTGGAGTAGAAATACCAATCCCCTGGTTCCAATCAGGAGGAATACAGTTTTTGGCAGTTACTTCGACAATTTCATGGCTTCTTTCTAATTCTTGCTTTATGGTTTCATATGACTCTGAAAATGCACCGGTTGCATCAACATAGACTACATTTGATTTATTAAAGCCAAGATCGGCACTTTGTACAAAACGCACCTGCCTTTTAATGGATACCACAGTAACCAATAATACAATGGAAGCTGCGAACTGAAGGATAACCAAACCCTTTTGTAATACAGAAACGTTATTGCCATTAAACTTACCTTTTAAGGTAGTAGCAGGATTAAACTTTGTTAAATAAAAGGCGGGAAAAGTTCCTGCCATAATAATTGTAAGAATAATTATTCCAAATAATAGAGAACAGAGATAAACATTTGAAAAATCGAAGGCTATGTTTGAATTTGCCAATTGATTAAACACAGGCAAAAATAGACTTGCGATAACAGTACCTGCTATTGCAGATAGCAAGACATACAGCGATGTTTCAATAAAAAACTCTCTGATTAGAGATCCCTTACTGGCTCCATTCGCTTTTTTTAACCCAATGGACTTGGCTCTTAAAAAAGAGGTGGAGATGAAAAGATTTGTGAAATTAATACAGGCAATGATTAAAATGGCTATGGCCATAAAAAGAAATATCATAACAAATCGTTTATCGCTTTTCACGGCATAATCGAATCGGAAATATTCTGTATTAAAATGAATATCGCGTAAAGGTTGAAGAAAGTGGTGAATGTCAATTTGGGTATACGGAGGAAAGTTTTCCAGGGCCAACTTTGTTATGCTTTTCTCCAAATCTTCCGTCTCTGCGTTATCGGCAATTTTAATATAAGTGCCAAACCCATCCCTTTGTCCCCAGCGGCTGTTGTCTAATTCGGGAACGCCCGATATAGCGCACAACGCATCAAATTGCAAATGAGAATTATTTGGAATATCAAACATTACTGCCGATACCTGCCAATCTCGATTATGAACATTTACCGTTTCGCCAATTGGGTTTTTGTCAGCAAAATATTTTGTAGCAAAACGCTCTGTAATTACAATCTTATCGGGATCCTTAAAACAGCTGTTAATATCACCAATTTTAATTGGATAACTGAAAAACTGGAAGAAATTGGTATCTGCAAAATAGATAGACTCTTCATAATTAATAACCTCTCCAACCTGAAAGCGTTCCTTTCCATTGGTTATAATTCTGACAGATTCCTCAATTTGCGGGAAACGAAACTTTGCCTCACGGCTCAAAGGTCCAAATACAGAGCCGATTTTAGCGGTCTCGTTATTTAAAAAACCCTCTCTGCATACTCTGTAAATCTTATCGGCATCAGCATTGAAATGGTCAAATTTTATTTCGTTTATAGCCCACCAGCCAAGTAATAAAGCTATGGCTATACCCAGGCTTAATCCACCAATACTTAAAAAGTTGGTAGTGCTATGCTTAAGAAGATTCCTCTCAAAAATGCTAAATATATTCATGACTATTAACGGCATTACTGATTTCAACATGATGGTTTCCTTTCCCCTGAATAACTTGTCCATCTAACATATGAATGGTGCGGTGTGCGAATCCGGCATCGCGGTCGCTGTGCGTTACCATAACAATGGTTGTACCCTCTCTATTCAGCTCTGAAAGAAGGTTCATTACTTCAATACCATTTTTTGAGTCAAGGTTACCTGTAGGCTCATCGGCAAGTATTAGTTTGGGGTTAGCTACCACGGCACGGGCAATGGCAACACGTTGCTGCTGACCACCCGAAAGTTGTTGTGGAAAGTGTTTTGCACGGTGACCAATTTTCATACGTTGCAAAACCCGCTGCACCCTTTCCTTACGCTCTTTGGCTTTCATATTCAGGTAATTAAGCGGAAGCGCTACGTTTTCATAAACATTGAGCTCATCAATCAAAATAAAACTCTGAAAAACAAATCCAATATTTCCTTTTATGATTCTGGATCTATGTCTTTCTTTAAGATTACTTACTTCGGTGCCATTAAACTGGTAGTTTCCTCCACTCGGATTATCAAGCAATCCGATGATATTCAATAACGTTGACTTACCACAGCCCGAAGGCCCCATCACAGCCACAAATTCTCCCTCCTGCACGTTAATATCTACCCCATTTAATGCAAAGGTTTCAACCTCTTCCGTTCGGAATACCTTGGTTAGTTTATCTGTTTTTATCATTTTGTAAATGTTGAATGAATAACCTACAATGTCCAACTGGTATGCCACAAATCCCACACTCCTCATTTACTGTTTATTACGGTTATTGTTAAGACACAAATGTGTAAATTAATTTTACACCCCCTGTTTGTTTATTTAACATTGTATTAATTTTACATTAAACAAATATTCACTCAGAAGCTTTTCAATGTCAAATTCAATGGTACTGCAGAAAGCCATTCTTTTATTGTAATAAGAAACTGAACCAGTGAAAGGAAAAATACTTGTCGTTGACGACAATAAAAGCGTACTTACGGCTCTCGAGATGCTGCTTCAAAGCGAGTTCAAAGAGGTTTATACGTTGAAAGATCCTGGCAACCTGATTTCAACCATCCGGCAGAATCAGATAGATGCAGTTTTATTGGATATGAACTTTAAAGCCGGTATTAACACAGGTAATGAAGGAATACACTGGTTAAAACAAATTTGTGAAACCGACCCAACCATCAGTGTAGTTTTAATAACTGCTTATGGAGATGTGGAATTAGCCGTTAAGGCAGTAAAGGAAGGTGCATTCGATTTTATTTTAAAACCCTGGGACAATGCAAAGCTAATAAGTACATTACATGCAGCTTTAAAACTTAGAACAAGCAAGTTAGAGAATAAGGGTCTTCGTGAAAAAACCAAAAGTCTTGCACAAGAAATAACGCCACCTGAACGAACTATTATTGGCCAATCGGCCTGTATGAAAAATGTTTTTGAAATAATTAAAAAAGTTGCCGTTACGGATGCCAACATTCTACTTACTGGCGAAAACGGAACGGGTAAAGAAGTAATAGCCCGTGAAATTCACCGGCTTTCTGTCAGAAATAAGGAAATAATGGTGTGCGTTGATATGGGTGCCATTAGTGAGACACTCTTTGAAAGCGAGTTATTCGGTCATATGAAAGGGGCTTTTACCGATGCCAAAGAAGACCGGGCTGGTAAGTTTGAAACGGCAAACAAAGGCACACTTTTTCTTGATGAAATAGGCAATTTAACCATTGGATTACAGGCAAAAATACTTGCAGCTTTACAAAACCGATCGGTGACCCGAATTGGCAGCAACATTCCGTTTCGCATGGATATCCGATTAATTTCAGCAACAAATAAGGACTTGCAGACGATGATTGCTAACGGACTATTTCGCGAAGACCTCCTCTACCGTATTAACACCATTACCATTGAAATTCCGCCTCTTCGCGAACGTGGTTCTGATATCTTAATGCTAGCCGAATTCTACTTAAACAAGTTTGGATCAAAATACAATAAACCCAGCCTGGAAATCGGCCAGAAAGCAAAGCAAAGACTTATGAATTACCCTTGGCCTGGCAATGTTAGAGAACTCCAACATTGCATTGAACGAGCTGTAATTCTGGCCGACAAAGACGAAATTGATGAAAGCAACCTGGCACTGAGCAGCAACACTCAACTAAGCAGCAGTCTTTCATTTCAGACTCTTGAGGAGATGGAAAAACAGATGATTTTAGCCAGCATAGAAAAAGAGAATGGAAACATGAGCGCTGTTGCCAAAAACCTTGGTATTACAAGGCCAACTTTATATAATAAATTAAAAAGGTACCGTATATAAATGACAAACAAGCACTTCTATAGGGCAATAATCATCCGGTTAATCTGTATAGTTGGACTTACAATCGCAGTATCTTATTTATTTTTTGTCAAACATCAATTTATATGGAGTGCTGTTATAATGCTTATTGTCATAAGCTTTGCATTAAACACCATTGCATATTTCAATCAAGTAAATCAATGGATAGCTTCTTTTTTACTGGGCATTGAGAATGAAGATACTACACTAAAAATCCCCCAAAAAACAGGCAACAAAGCCATTGATGAGATATTCAATGGTTTGCATCGCTTAAATGAACTTTTCAGAAAAACGAAAATTGAAATTGGAACTCAAGAACAGTATTATCTCTCGATCATAAACCAATCAGCAACAGGTCTATTTTCAGTTAACGAACAGGGCAGAATAATAAACATTAACCCGGCGGCAGAAAAACTTACCGGCCTGATCGCTTTTCATCACGTAAACACGTTGTCCAGAATTAGTGACACCTTGCCTGATTTTATCTTAAAAACAAAAAACGACCATAAATCGACATCAGCCATTTTCGAGAATCAAAAAGGGCAGAAACTTTTATTCAAGATTACACAAATTATCACTCCAGCCGAAGTGATTAAACTTGTAGTTGTAAGCGACATAACCAAAGAATTAGACAGTCGTGAAGTAGATGCGTGGATAAAACTAGCCCGTACCTTATCACATGAAATAATGAATAATGTTGCTCCAATTACCACACTTTCACAAGTAACACTAAATTATTTTGTTCGCAATGAGCAGGCCGTTTCTTCAGACAATATAAGCCAGGAAACGGTGAACAAAACCATTAAAGGGCTCCAGGTTATTGAAGAACGCAGCTCAGGTCTTATAAAATTTGTAGATAATTATAGAAAATTTACCAAATTACCTGAACCCGATTTACAAAAAGTAGATTTAATTAAGCTTATAAGTAAAGTGCTTATGGTTTGCAGCGGTTTTAAAAATTTTGATGAGGTACAAGTGGAAGAACACCTTCCTGATTCATTATTCACAATTACTGATGACAATTTACTATCGCAAGTTCTTATTAATTTAATTAAGAATGCACTCGAAAATCATGGTGAAAACAGAACCATTGAAAATCCTATTATTCAAATAAAAGCTAGTAAGGAGACGGACCGCATCAAAATAGACATTTGTAACAATGGTGACGAAATTCCGCCTGAATTAAGAGAACAAATATTTGTGCCTTTTTTTACTACCAAAGAAAACGGTTCTGGCATTGGCCTGAGTTTGAGCAAACAAATTATGCTAAAACTGGGTGGCGATATTATATTACGGACAAATAGCCGGAACTTTACCTGTTTTACCATATCATTGCCAAAATAAAATGGAACCAGAGTGAATGCTTTCTCGCAAAGGTCAGTAAAGCAAAATATATCCAAACCAGACCTAGAAAATATTGAACTATGACCGGCCATGGATATTGAATTCCCTGTTTGCAGTAAAGCGTTCATTTTCATGGAATAAAGAGGGTAAGAAAAGGGAGATCCCCACCGTTTCTGGTGGGGATCTATATTTTGTAGCGGGGGCAAGACTCGAACTTGCGACCTTTGGGTTATGAGCCCAACGAGCTACCAGCTGCTCCACCCCGCAATCTTGAGTAATTTCAGTGTGCAAATGTACATCAAGAAAACGTAAAGTCAAAAAAATCGGGCCTGTTTTCCAATTGATTTAGTGGTGAGATATATCAACCGTGGTGATATATCTCAACATAAAAAATGTATCCTATATATTTTTTTTACGTTTACCTTTCTAAATCTGAAGGCCTTACAGTATATATGCGACTTTTCAGACACAGTATTATTCTGATACTGTTCACCCAAATAGTATCAGCAGTTAATTCACAGGAATGGGCACTCCCAGAAAAAGGAATCCTGGACCTGCGAAATTATGATTTTAATGAGCACTGGTATCTGAAGCTGGATGGTGAATGGGAATTTTACTGGGAATCCTTTATTGATCCTGATGCATTTGCCAAAGACCAATTTCCGGAACCTACCTTGTTTGTAGTTGTGCCTGGCTATTGGAACAATTACAAGCATGACACGATTGATTTTAGGGGTGAGGGCTATGCTACCTACCGACTTCGAATAATCCTGCCCGAGGATTTTACTTCGGAAATTGGATTCGATATCCCTGTCTTTGATGCGTCATTCAATTTTTATCTGGATAATGACCTTGTCTGGTCAAATGGCAAACCCGGGGATTCCTGGGCCCACAGCGAAGCAGGCTATGATCCCGGCAATATTCAATACAGACCATTGTCAGATACCATGCAGGTCCTGCTTCATGTTTCAAATTTTCATCATCGCAGGGGTGCATTCTGGAGGTCAATGCAAATCGGGCATCCCGATAAAATGGCAAAAATTGAATACAGGCACAGGTTTATCAGCTTTTTATCCATCGGATTCCTGCTTGCCTTTTCCCTTTTCTTTTTCTTCTTTTTCATTTTTTACCGGGAGGACAAGATTATACTGTTCTTCTCCCTGGTACTGGCCGGGATATTTATAAGGTTATTGCACACAGATCTGTATCCGATTAATTATCTGATAAATATACCCTGGAATTGCCTGATACGAATGGAATACGTTGGTTCATTCCTGGCTTTCTGGGCAGGCCTGTGGTATCTTTATCTGCTTTTTCCTGTCCGGTACATGTTACCGGTATCCCGCATCAATACCCTCCTGGTTATTCTTTCCGTCCTGGTAA
>Ga0111175_1088_pt1 | contig 17352 bp, 13 predicted proteins | sample DeeMarSWOR324_28_FD_80228 | JGI IMG/M metagenome (GOLD analysis project Ga0111175, IMG submission 80228) | Bacteroides sp. SM23_62
GATGAAATACAATGGGTGTACTACAGGTAAATATAAAGAAACCCAAGGCAGTGGATTATACTATCCTGTTCCTGCTGGTTGGTGTTACAGGGATACCTTTTTTTAAGGTCGGCGATATAACCTTTTTGTTTCTATCCCTTTGTTTGGCAGGATTCGTTTTTATTTACCGTAAATTAAAAATAGACAGGTTCTTCATTGTCTTCTTCCTGATTTATCTTACAGTAATGATCGCCCAGATGGTCAAATTCAATTATTTGCCACTGACTACATACCTGGGCGTATTTATCAGGATAGTCCTTGCCTATTTAACCGTCAGGATCTTGGGCAGGAATTTCACAAAGTATTATGTTGATATCATGTATGTTCTCGCCATAATAAGTTTCTTTGTCTATGTACCACAGCTGGTCATACCAGGTTTTAGAAGCTTCTTAATCTCAAGTATTTCACCGCTTCTCAGAAATCCACTGGATTCGGGAGATCTTTGGTATGCCCCTGATGTCATTCTTTTTGTGTTTAACTCAGGGGAAGGCGTGTACAGAAACTGCGGGGCATTCTGGGAACCTGGTGCTTACGCCGGATTTCTTGTGATCGCTATAATTTTTCACTACCTGGAAAGCAAAACAATTGATGACAAAAAAAGCATTGTCCTTTTACTGGCTTTGTTCAGTACCGTCTCGACAACAGGTATCATTGCGCTCGGGTTCTTTCTGATAATGTTTTTGGGAAACAGGGTGGCCCCCCTCTACAGGCTCATATTATTTCCGACCATCATCGCAGCATTTATAATCTCATTCATTAGTCTGGATTTTCTGGGTGAAAAAATAACCAGACAGATGGATGTGGCAAATACCTATAACAATACCAGGTTTAAAAGTGCAGTCCTTGACCTGCAGGATTTTGCAGAAAATCCAGTGCTGGGACTGGGAAGGGATCCAAAAACCAGGTTCAAGGGTATAACAAGCCGGGAACTGACACACCGGACAAATGGTATTTCCAACTATCTTGTAACCTATGGTATATTCATCTTCCTTTTTTATTTTGGATCGATCTTTTATGCTTTCTATAAGCTATGCCAGATGAATAACTACCATCCAAAGTACGCGTTATATGGTCTTATACTGATATTTATTGTGGGATTTTCAGAGACGTTTTTCAGCCTGCCTTTTTTTTATGGACTGGCAATGCTTCACATGGCCATCGAAGTACCTAAACAGCCTGCTGTCTATCCTGTGAGTGTTGATGCCCGATAGATATACCCTATCCATTTCAATCATGAATCTATACATCGTCATCGCCGTTCATAATAGCAGAGATATTACATTGACATTTTTATCTTTGTTATCCAGGCAATCCTTCCAGAAATTCAGCATTGTTGTGGTTGATGATGGTTCCACGGACGGAACCTCTGAAGCTGTTTCAAAAGACTTTCCGGAGGTCAGTATCATTAAGGGTACGGGGGACTGGTGGTGGACCAGGTCAATGAATGAGGGAATTAAATATGCCATTGATCAGGGGGCATCTGCCATCCTGATGATGAATGATGATACTTACGTTCTTGACAGTTACATCGAAACCATTGTTAAGATCTCTCAGGAAAATCCCGGTGCTGTCATCGGTTCACTGGACATCACACGTGAAGAACCCCGGCGTATTTTCTTTTCAGGAGTGGAAAAAATGATCTGGTGGAAAGCAAAAGGTATTAATTACCATGATAGTTATGATTTATATGATCCGTCGTTGACAGGACTGCATAAAAGTGTTTGCCTGAATGGGAGAGGTACACTGGTACCAGTGGAGGTGTTTAATACCATCGGTTTACTGGATGAGGAAAAACTTCCGCAATATGCCTCTGACTTTGATTTTTCACTCAGGGCTGATGAAGCGGGTATTAATACCTTCATAAGCTGGGATGCTGTCAACTTTTCCTACGTTCAAAAAACAGGGGAAGGTAAACCTTTTATCAAACAAAAGTTCGGCGTTTATTTACGCTCTTTTTTCTCAAAATATTCACAAACCAGCCTGAGTACCAATTACGCTTATTACAGAAAACATTGCAAATGGTACTATTTTCATTTTGCCTTCTCATTCCATATGTTGAAGCTGATTTATTCATATTTTAAGAGGAGAAATGCTTTTAGTGAAACCTAAAAAATTATCAGGTATGAATCACATGCATATTAAATACTTTACATGGGCTTGTCTTGTCATACTGGCTTTGTCTGGTTTCAATGTCAATGGCTATGGCCAGGGAAAAACAGCAGATAAGCAAATCAATGTGGTCTTTCGATACGATGATTATGCGTGGAATAGCGTGACAAGCGCCGAGCTAAAAATCATTGAAGCATTCCGCAAAAACAGGGTACCTATCACCTTCGGGGTTATCCCTTTTAAGGTTGCCGGCGATGTGCATGATCCCTCCCCCCAGGATCTTATGCCTCTTGATTCATTAAAGGCAGAAATACTGAAGTCAGGATTCGAGGAGGGTATTCTTGAGATATCCATGCACGGTTATTCTCACCAGACGAATGGGTCAGAAGATCTATCAGAGTTTGCCAATCTGGTTTTTGAAGAACAGGTTGAAAGATTATCGGCAGGTAAGGAGTTCTTACAGCATGTGACTGGAGCACCTGTGAGAACTTTTATTCCTCCGTGGAATACATATGATACGAACACTTTGTCAGCATTGGAAAAGACGGGATTTTCCACGCTTTCAGCTAATAAGAAAGGTTTGGTTTTGTCAGGCTCAAATATCAATTACCTCCCGACATCATGTGGTCTGACCGAGCTGAAGGATGCAGTCCGGGCTGCCAGGAAGTCATCAGACAATCAACCCCTGGTAGTAGTCCTGTTGCATGATTATGATTTTCTGGATATCAACCAGGAGATGGGTGAGATTACGTTCCAGGATTTCACCAATCTCATGGATTGGGTCAGTGCCCAGGAAGATTTGCGTATCCTGTCCATCAGCCAGGCAGCTGAATGGATAGAGGACCTGGGTGCGGATCGTGCGAAACGGACAAAACGGATATACTACCTGGAAAAGATTCCGCCCATCTCACTGGGCAGCTCTATGCTGCTATACCAGGAATCACCCAGTTTTGCGCTGGTTCTGTTGAAAATGGCCGCTTTTTATTCGATCTTTATAATCACTGGCGTGGTTCTTTTCTTCTGGATCAGGAACAAATATTCAGGAAAAGGAACGAAAGAGGCAGTATCGTTTGGAAATAATACTCACAAAGGAAGATAATGGAATGGACGTTTGAATTGCTATTCAATCAAGTATTTTACCCAATCTTCATCAACGGATCCCAATAAATCCTGAAGTCGATCACTTATATGCTCATATCCCCGGGCATTAATATGTAAAAAGTCTTTTTGATATTCATTTATAACAATGCCTGGATTTATTTGGCTTTCAAGTAGTTTAAACGTATCAAAATAGATGAATCCGTTTTTCTGGCAATAATTTTTTATTACAGCGTTAACAGTCGTTAGGCTATCCATGGTAGTAGGTTCCCAGAAAGGTCTTCTGAATAGCTCAATATCTCCCGGCGGGAAAATGGAACTGTAAATGGCTTTGATCTCGTGCTTCTTACAGGTTTCAAGTATGAGTAAGATATTCCGGATACAAGTACGGGTGATTGTTTCATCCTTGAGGAGTCCAATACATTTCAAATCATTTATACCCACCTGGAGCAATATGCAGTAGGGTCTGGATCTGTCAATGTCATTCCTGAATCTTTCAAGTACCTGCCTTGATGTTTGTCCCACAATACCGAGGTTCAAGGACTTGATTCTGATAAAGTCAAGTTGAAAGGTTTCCCATCCGGCGGCTCGTGAATCCCCGATGATCCAGAATCCGTTTGCCTCCAGATCAGGCTGTAATTCGCGTCCTGATTCTTCGAGAGGATCGAGGTGAAACCTTAATGAATCCTTGTAACCATTCAGCCTGCAAAGCAATAGTAAAAAAAGAAAAATGACCGTAGTTATTGAGAATAAAATAATTACCAGTCTACTCTTCATATTGTTTGATTAATCTGTACAGGTATTCGCCAACTACTTTCTGGGCGGCATGGTTCCAGTGTCCGCCTGTATTTGTTACATCCCAGTATTCATGGTGAATGCCTTTGTCAATAAATTCACTTATCAGCACGGATTCAATGGAAAAAGTGATCACTCCGGAGTCATCAAGTTCATGCATTAATTCGGGAGAACCACCTTCTTTAAACACAAAGAATACTTTCCTGTCCCTGAACCAATCAATCGACTTGAAAACCCGGATGTCCAGATCGATTCTCTCATGGGTGGGATTTTGTAATTCATTCTCATTTTGGCCGGACCGGTAGAATTTATCAAACAGTATTTGCATAAATTCGGCCCTTTTGGTCATTTTGTAAGCATTGTTAAGTGCTTTAATCATACAACTGTTTTCAAAAAAGAAGGACAACCTTTTGTACAACTGATATGTGCGGCCACTGGTAAATGAATAGTCGATCACCAGGGAGTCATTGTCCATCATCAGTACGGGTGAAGGAACAAATAAATCATCCCTGAACATGAAATCCCGTACACTGACAATCAATATAAGTATATCCGGATTAAATTCCTCGACAAAGTTTTTATAGAGGATAACCATATCATTATAGTGGTAATTCCCCATTCCAAAATTCAGTATTTCATATTCTGGGATCAATTTATCTTCATTCAGCATTTTTTCAAGAATCTTGCTGAAATGATGGTCCTCAAAAACATGAAGACCTTCAACATACGAATCACCTAAGAGAGCTATTCGAATTTTGTCATTATTTCTTACTGGTGGATAGGGATTTCCAAGGTATCCATATTCATTGGAGGCACCAAGGTAGAACCCTTCCTTAAAATAATTGATCCGTCTGGACGGTATCATCTTTTTTCCAACGCGTTCATTCAGTTCATGATACGGCAGTTCTATTTCCACCACCTGGTAATATGATTCAAGCAGCAGGATTCCAATGATACCGCCAATTAAATACAAACTTGTGCTGAACAGAACTTTTCTCATGTCCCTCATTAAAACTGAAAATATATAAATGGTAATGGTTTTGAATTTATCAGGAACAAAACGACTGATAGAAACATGGTTGAGATCAATCCAAACATGAAAGACCTGCTTTTGATCCGTTTAAAATAAACATGACTGTGGGTGATGTACTCCAAAATATCGAAAACCATCGTTATCAACGTAAATCCTAAAAGGATGGTCATAAATCGAAGGGGATAATTTCCCCATGTCCAGTCCGAGCATTTAGAGATAAACATGCTGATATCATCTATTCCCTTTACCCTGAAAAACAACCAGGTAATAACTACAAGCAGGTAAGTTATGATATTTGAGGGAAGGAAACTAAGAATATCTCCAAGGCTTCTCAATGGCTTGTTATCGGAAACGATCTTTTTGCCCTTGATCATGAATTTATGTACGGCCAGGTATATCCCGTGCAGCGTTCCCCAGATGACGAATGTCCAGTTTGCACCATGCCAGAGACCACCGAGTATCATGGTGATCATAAGGTTCAGGTATGTCCTGTTCATCCCCCTGCGATTGCCGCCCAGGGAAATGTATAAATAGTCCTTCAGCCAGGATGAAAGCGAGATGTGCCATCTTCTCCAAAACTCTGTAATATTGGTTGAGAGGTAGGGTTGTTCGAAATTCTTCATGATTTCAAAACCAAAGAGTTTTGCCGTACCTCTTGCAATATGTGAATACCCTGAGAAATCTGCGTAAATCTGGATGGAGAACATAAACAATGCAAAGACAACTTCCCATGAAGAATACAGGTCCATATGGGCAAAAATATGATCTACATATCTTCCGGCGGTATCACCGATCATCACTTTCTTAAACAGACCATATACGATGAGGATTGAACCATCCAGGAATTGCTCCCTGGTGGTTTTCCTTACGGTCGAAATTTGCGGTAGCAGATGGGCAGCTCTTTCAATCGGACCTGCTACCAGTTGTGGGAAAAATGAAACAAACAGTGCAAAATCGAAAAAATTATCGGTTGGCGTGATCTTCCCCCGGTAGATGTCTATGGTATAAGACAGGGTCTGGAAGGTGTAGAATGATATCCCAACCGGCAGAATGAGATTTATATGCAAGAAATCAAGATTATCATTAAATATACCAATCATGGCTTCAAAGGAATCGATGAAGAAATTGAAGTATTTAAAAAATCCAAGGATCCCCAGGTTGGCTGTTAGACTGACCATAAGCAAAAGTTTCCTCCTGGATTTATATTCTGACTTGTACATACTTCTTCCAACCAGGAAATCTACGATTGAGGATATCAAAAGGAGTGAACAGAACCGCCAGTCCCAGTAACCGTAAAAAACATAACTGGCAACCAACAACAGGATATTTCTGCTTCTTCTGGTCTTAAGCAGATAGTAGGAGGGCAACAGAAATGCCAGGAAAAACATGAAAATGAATGAATTGAAAAGCATGCAAGTGGCCCTTAATTATCTGGATGTAAATATATTAACTATTGATATGCGAAAAATATAATTTTGACAAACGAATGCCGATGATAGATTAAACATCTCCTGGTGGAGGTGGTGATAAAGGAAAGCATGAGCGCATTCCATCTTAAAATCCCGGATCACATTGATTATGCAATCATTGATAGGGGATAAAGGGAAATAATTGAACTCCTGGCTTAAATGACAGAGCAATACAGTTCAAATACGGAGCTAAAATGGGGTTATTAAGGATCGATTATTTAAATCTTATCATTCGCTTGCCTCAATATTTTTACTTGCCCTTTTTCGTGTCTGGTAGAGATGAATGATCAGATAGAGTGCAGCGAAGAAAAACAACGGAAGAAAACAATCCTTGAATCTGTTGCTGTCTTTCATGTTCGTTTTATAGGCATGCAGGAGGATAAAATGATAAAATATGCCGGATATATAAATGATATACCATTGGATATCATTTGTTTTATTCCACTCCTTGAAAATTCTGCCGAGGATAAAAAAGACAGAATAGAGGGTGAAAAAAATCATTACTATAAAAAAACTGAACACATAACCCGACTGGACAACTTTGCTGTTTAACAACCGCCCCACGGATTTATATTTATCAATGACCTTGATATTGGATGGAGCAAGTGTATAAAATGCCGACAGGATCCTCAGCGGTAAAAATTCACTTCGGTTATTCCTGTATATATCATTATAGAATGGTGAGAGTTTCGATGCAAGCAAGGGATGATTTGAACTCACATTTTCAATTCCAAAATACCTGTACAGTTCTGGTTCTGCCCTTAAATATTTCATATAGCCTGTCTGCCCGTATTTAAAATTATATAAGGATTCAGGCCAATACTGTGACAGGAACTGCCTTCCTTCCTCCCTGTTTTCAGAATCGGCTTCGAATGGTTTGTTAACATTGATGATGATGTCTTTCAGTTGCTGGTATTCCGGGGATACCTTGGTGTTTTTATCCAATATGGTCAATACAGCATTTCTGGATGCGGCTCCACCTCCACCTTTCATATTGAACAGGGTATAATCACCAAATTCATTTAGATTACGAAGACACCAGAAATTAATAATGAAGAAGAGAGATAGAAGATAAATGGGCAACCACAAAGAAAAATGCAGTAATTTCCTGTAAAGTTTATCCTTTGTCCGGATTACCTCGACGAGAATGATAAGGGCTGTAACAAGGGGGATCAGGATGAGATTGTAACGGCAGAGGATCAATAAGCCAGTGATCAATCCAAGGAATATCATATTCCAGGTTTTTGATCCGGTATTCGTGGCAAACCTGTAAAGCAACAGTCCATAGATACTTGCCAGCAAGATTCCCAGCGGCTCAGAATTATATTGTGCATAGATATGAACAAGCTGTGGATTCAGTAGGATTAAAAGTCCGAATACATAGGCCAGGGTTTTATTCCCGAGGGTTTTGTATGCCAGTATATACATGATAAAACTGACAAGGGCCAGGAATATAAAATGTAACCTCAGCGCTACATGAAGATAACTGTTGACACCCACGGTCTTGATAAGCAATGCTAAAAATAGCGGGTACAGCGGGGAGGTTTGTCCGATGTCAATATTATCATCAGTGATCCCGGCGTAATTTTTGGCGAGATTGTTATAATGTGGTGCATCAGTCCTGCCCTGCAATATTTTCACCTCGACGAAAAGACTGATCACAATACCGATGAGAAGGTAGGAACAAAGTATCAAGATGTTCCTGTTAATTTTTATTTGCTTTAAATGGAGCATGTTCGGGAAAGGATTTACTTATCAAATTGAAAATCATGGATTGAATTAATTATATACTGGCATTGATCCAGGCTTAACTCATAGTACATGGGCAGCCGCAGCAGGCAATCAGTATATCTGTCACTGTTCTCCAGGGTTCTCCCATCGTGTTTATCCGCATAAAATGCCGATTTATGCAGGGATAAATAATGGAAGACAGCGTTAATGCCGAGATTTTTCAGATGAGCAATCAGCTTATCTCGTTCATCACCGGTACGGCATACCATATAGAACATGTGTCCATTATTGGTGGCTTCTGGAGGCAGCCATGGTAAGGTTACCAATCCCTTGTTTTCAAGGTTTTTAAGACCCATGTAATACCTGTTCCAGATCTCCACCCTTTTTCTCTGTATCTCAAGCAGGTTCTCAAGCTGGGCATACAGGTACGCAGCTATGATATCGGAAGGAAGGAATGATGAACCGATATCAACCCAACCATACTTATTTATCTCTCCCCTGAAAAACTCTGCCCGGTTGGTGCCTTTCTCCCAGATAACCTCGGCACGTTCTATGAACCTTTCATCATTGATCCCGAGCAGGCCACCTTCCCCTGCATTCACATTTTTGGTCTCGTGAAAGGAGAATGTTGAAAAATGCCCTATTGTTCCCAGTGGTTTTCCCTTGTAGAAGGATTCGATACCCTGTGCTGCATCTTCAACAACGAAAAGGTTATACCGTCTTGCCAGTTCCATTATCTTGTCCATATCACATGCAATACCTGCATAATGGATGGGGACAATGGCTTTTGTGGCCGGGGTAATGAGTTCCTCCAGTCTGTCGGCATCAATGTTCGGATTATCCTTCCGGCTGTCTGCAAATATAATTGTTGCTCCCTGCCTGTAAAAAGCCAATGCTGTGGATACGAATGTAAATGAGGGTACGATCACTTCATCGCCTGGTTCAATACCCACCAGGATTGCCGACATTTCAAGTGCATCCGTGCAACTGGTAGTCAGCAGGGTTTTTTTGAAGCCATATTTTTCCTCGAAGAATTTTTGACATATTTGTGTATACTGCCCATTTCCGGATATTTTACCGGAATAAACAGCCTGGTATATGTAATGGGCTTCTTTCCCGGTCAGATATGGTTTATTGAAGGGTATTTTTTCCATGTTAAAACTGTCATAATATTTCCATAGATAATCCTAAGGTTAGGATAAGCGCATTATTTGCTAACTAATATACTGGAATAATATAAAAAAGGTTTGATATGGAAGCATAAATTAATAACGAAAATGCTGGTATATATCCGCCAATAATAAGGGTTTCATCAAAAAATGAAAAAATTTATTTAATATGGCGGAACCTTTTGTTAAAATTGCCGATATACAAGGATGTTAATTCCTTGAATGAAGTTACTATATTTAACCGGTACTAATAAGCAATTAAAAACCTACTTAAATGGATATGAATATGGTTGAAATTGATTCTGTCAAAAGTAAAGTGGAAGAGCATATTTTGAGTTCTTCCTTCAATGAAAAAAGTAAGATTGAAGAGGACACCATGATTTTCAAAGAAGGAATTCTTGATTCCATGGGACTTATGACTTTGATTACCTTCCTTGAAGAAGAATTTGGCATTGCAACCCAGGATACAGACCTGGTTGAAGAAAATTTCGAAACAATCAATGCGATCACAAATTTTGTTTCACAGAAGCTTTCCTGATCTTCTCTTTTTCACAGATCCAGATGTGCGGAATAGCCGGAATATATAACAAATATATCGATCAGTCGGATAGTCCAGATATCCTCAAGCGGATGCTTGCCAGGATCCAGCATCGGGGACCCGATGAAAGTGGGATTTTCCTCGGGCAGAACATCGCACTGGGGAATGTCCGGTTGAGTATCATCGACCTGGCTACAGGCCAGCAGCCAATATCCGATGAAGACGGTATCTTCTGGATTGTATTCAACGGAGAGGTATTCAATTATATTGAGCTTAAGGAGGAACTGGTAACCAGGGGACATAAATTCCGGACAACAAGTGATACTGAAGTCGTTCTGCACCTTTACATGGAATACGGACCGGATTGTCTTCAGAAGATGAACGGGCAATATGCCCTGGCCATATGGAATACTGAGAAAAAGGAATTATTCATGGCCAGGGACAGGGTGGGTATCAGGCCATTGTTTTACACCAGGATGAACGGTTCATTTGTTTTTGGTTCCGAGCTTAAATCACTGCTTGAACACCCTGATGTTCAAATGAGATTATCGGCCCAATCTCTTGCACAGGTGTATACTTTCTGGACCACCATTACGCCCAATACTATTTTTGAGGATATATACGAATTACCTCCGGGGCATTACCTGATACTGCGCAACGACAGGACGAGCATTCATTCCTACTGGAAACTTTCGTTAACAGAGGCTATCAATGCTGATGGCAAGGATCTTAACAAATCCCTTACCGAACTGGATACCATCTTCTATGACGCGGCCCGTCTAAGGTTGCGTGCCGACGTACCGGTAGGGGCCTATTTAAGCGGAGGTATTGATTCCAGCCTTACCACAGGGTATATCCAGAAGATTGTACCGGATATGCTCAGGACTTTCTCCATTGGTTTCGCTAACAAGGACTATGATGAATCTGTTTATCAGAATATTGCCGTAAAACACTTCAATACCGATCATACCGCCATACAGTGCACGGATGACGGCATTGCCGGCAAGTTTCCTGATATTGTCTGGCATGCTGAAATACCATTGCTCCGGACTGCTCCGACACCAATGTATTTTTTGTCCAGGAGTGTCCGCAATAATAACTATAAGGTCGTTATAACAGGAGAAGGTGCCGATGAAATGTTCGCCGGATATAATATCTTCAAAGAGGCTGTAATCAGATCTTTCTGGTCTAAATATCCTGACTCAAGGCTTCGCCCCTTGCTTTTAAGGAAATTATATCCCTATATCCCCCAGATCAGCAATGCAAGCGCCAACATGTTGAAAATGTTCTTCGGTTACAGGCTGCAGGATACGGATTCTCCATACTATTCTCATTTACTGCGCTGGAACAATACTTCAAGGATCATTGGGTATCTGAACGATGGCTGCAGGGCCCAGCTGAATTTCTACGATCCGATGGAAGAACTGACGGGTTTATTGCCGGCAGATTTTAACAAGTACAGTATTCTGCAGAAAGCCCAATGGCTTGAAGTGACGATCTTCCTGTCGGGATATCTGCTTTCATCACAGGGAGACAGGATGGCCATGGCCAACTCGGTAGAAGGAAGATATCCATTCCTCGACCACAGGGTTATTGAATTTTCAGCATCCTTACCCGATCACTTTAAATTAAGTGGACTTACAGAAAAGAAAATACTGAAAGAGCTGATGCGGAACGAATTGCCGGGTGCCGTCGTCAACCGGCCCAAGCAGGCCTATCGTGCCCCCACACTTGACTGTTTTTTCTCAGCATCTGCACCGGATTATGTAAAGGAACTCTTATCTTCTGGCAGCATAAAGGAATCCGGGATTTTCGAATTTAAGCAGGTTGAAAATCTCAAAAACAGAATAGGAAAGAGCAGGCAGCTATCTGAAGTCGATGGCATGGCGGTTACCTCAATCCTGTCCACACAATTACTTGTAGATCAATTTATTAACAACACTCCAGGGTTGTCAGAACCAGCACCAAATAATCTGAAAATAGTTACTCAACCTGTTTTTAACTAAATAGTTATGGCCAATAATAAAACACAATTTTCAAAGGACATCATCCGAATTAAAGATGTACCATCAGTCTGTAATACCATTGTTGAAAAGCTTAAAAAAGATGTCCATCATACCCTTATGCGTCGTGGTGCGGTTGTAGGGATCAGCGGCGGCATTGATTCATCGGTGACTGCAGCACTGAGCGTGAAAGCCTTTGGTGCAGACAAGGTATTCGGGGTGATGCTTCCCGAGAAGGAATCAAGTTCCGATAGTGCGGATTTTGCAGGGATCCTGGCAGCAAAACTGGGCATTGAAACAGTTACTGAAAATATTACAGGTGCATTGCAGGGATTCAAGTGTTATGAAAGACGTGACGAAGCCGTCCGGCGGGTTTTCCCGGAATACACTCCCGAAACACACAAGGTCAAGATCGGGATCAGCGAGAAGAACCTGAGCCAGTATCTGCCCCCTGTGTTTAATGTTACCATTATAGATAAAAATGGTGTGAGCCAGTCAGAGAATCTGCATTCAGATGAATTTCTCCAGATTGTTGCATCTTCGAATTTCAAACAGCGGAGCAGGATGTCCATGCTTTATTATCATGCCGAGCGTTTGCATTATGCTGTCATCGGAACAGCCAATAAACATGAAATTGACCAGGGATTTTTTGTAAAGTACGGGGATGGTGGCGCTGATCTGTTCCCTATTGGAAAACTCTACAAGACCCAGGTATACCAACTGGCAGAATACCTTGGCGTTCCTGAGGAGATCATCAACCGGACTCCTACCACAGACACCTACAGTGCCGAGCAAACACAGGAAGAGTTTTTCTTCCAGATGCCCTTTGAACAAATGGACCAGCTCTGGTATGCATGGGAGAACGGGTATGATCCGGAAGAAGTGGGAAAGGTCTTTGGTAAGACCGCGGATGAAATAGAGAAACTCTACAACAATTTCAAGAGAAGGAAGCGAACCACGGAATATTTGAGGATGTCCCCCATTACGGATTACTAGCTTTCAAATTCAATATCAACGATGAATGTATTTGATTATTTCTTAACGGATTCAAAATCGCTTGACAAAGACCTGATCCTGGGACGTGCGGAAACTGCATCCTATCAAGAAATTTTCGGAAAAAGCCTGGCGCTGGCAGCTAAAATCAGGAAAGAAATCGGGGAAAATAAGAATGTCCTTGTACTGTTTCCCAACTCATCCTGGTTCATCATTACTTATCTCGCCATCTTCAAGTCAGGCAATGTTTGTGTTCCCCTCAATACTGATATTGAACAGAAGAATCTTGACTATATCATTGATCAGTGCAAGCCTGCAGTGGCATTTATCTCAAAAAGGCTCAAGCCGAAATTAAACCTGGATGGGATCACCCTTTATGATGAAGACTGCCTGATGGCCCTTTCGTCACAAGGAAGAGACAGGTTTGCTGAGGAAACGAACTTTGATGATAAACGGCTGGCCGAGATCATATTTACCTCGGGCTCAACAGGGGAACCAAAGGGTGTTATGCTCAGTCACAGGAACCTGATCGCCAACACCCGGTCAATCCTGGAGTACTTGAACCTGACCTCAGAGGATACCATTGAAATTGTGCTGCCTTTCTATTACTGCTATGGATTGTCCCTGCTGCATACACATCTCAGGGTCGGGGGATCGGTCGTGCTGAACAATACATTCATCTTCCTGGGCTCGGTCCTGGATGATCTGAATAAATACAAGTGCACCGGTTTTTCCGGTGTGCCCAGCCATTTTCAACTGTTGCTCAGAAATTCAACTTCGTTCAAGACCATGGACCTGCCATACCTGAGGTATGTGACCCAGGCGGGTGGTAAACTGCATGATGTCTTCATAGAAGAATTCAGGGAAGCTTTCCCGGACGTTGTATTTTATGTCATGTATGGACAAACCGAGGCAACGGCACGTTTATCCTATCTGCCGCCGGAATTCTTGCCGGAAAAGCTAGGATCCATGGGAAAAGGCATTCCCGGCGTGGAACTGGATATTTTCAATGATAAAGGTCAGCCTGCCGGTGTCGGAGAGGTCGGTGAGATCGTAGCCCGCGGGGATAACATCATGTCGGGATATCTGAATGATGAGGAGCTGACTGCCAAAACGCTGAAGAATGGATGGCTGCATACAGGTGACCTGGCACAAAAAGATGAAGATGGATTCTTTTTTATAACGGCAAGGACAAAGGAAATCATCAAGGTAGGAGGGAACCGGGTAAGTCCCAAAGAGGTAGAATCGGTGATATTGACCCTTCCGGAAGTGGTTGATTGTACCATTACCGGGGAATTCGATGAGATGCTCGGGGAATTGCTGAAAGCTGAGATTACCTTGGTCCCAAAGACCGATAAGGATCTGGCCAAAGAAGAGATACTTAAAAAATGTGCCTCAGAACTCATCTCCTATAAAGTTCCCCAGAAGATTGAATTCCTCGATAGGGTCAATATTGCCGCTACCGGGAAGAAGGTGAAATAACCGTCACAGGCTTGCAGTTTTCACCTTGGATAACTTGCCGTATATCCTGGCCAGGATATTCTTTTTGGATTTACCGTAGGTATAAGTATAATAGGTACTTGGGCCTGATAACCATTTCGGCCTGACGTCATTTAAAATGACATGTACATTTTGGTACTTTTTCTGATACAATTCCAAAAGCTTCTTTCGCATAAATTTCCAATTCGTGTAGTTGGCCCTGGAGATATATAGGTTTATATCTGAATATTGCATGACCACAAATGCATCACCCACCGGACCGATAGGAGGCGTATCAATAATGATATAAGAATAATATTCCTTCAATCGCATCATAAGCTCGGCAAATTTCTCGGATGCAAGCATCTCAACCGGATCAGCATTGATCTCGCTGGAAGAAATATAATCAAGGTTGGGAACTTCTGTGTTAATGATCAGATCATTCAGCTTGGCATTTTCTGTCAGGTAAGAATGAATACTTACCAGCGGTTCGGTCCCCAGCTTATCAATAAATATATCGGGTTTACGCATATCCAGATTCACCAGTATGGTGGGTTGTTTCAGAGAGGTAAAGCTGGTAGCCAGGTTCAGGGAACAAAATGATTTTCCTTCATCGTTGATCGAGGATGTAAGCAGGATAACCTTTGAGCTCCTGTCCGCTGACTGTAGAATTAAACTCGTCCTGATTGACCGGAATGATTCTGTGGTTGGGGATAATGGAAATTCACTTACTACGTTCTGAAAAACAGAGGAAGAGTGATGCAGGATTTCACTCAACACCGGAAATGGTGAGATACGCTCAACATCCTCGCGGGTCCTCACAGTCTCGTTGAAAAAGGACCGTAAGAAAATGATAGCGATCGGTATCATAAAACCCATGAAAATAGCGAATGCAAAGGTGACCGTCGCATCCGGAAATGCTTTGCCATGATATTTGGGAAATTCAATAATTTCACTATCAGGCAGGTTCGATACTTTAATAATCTGTGCCTCGGCCCTTTTCTGTAAAAGGTAGGTATATATTTCGCTATTCAGGTTAAACTGCCGTTCAATGCCTATAAGTTCCCTTTGCCGCTGCGGGAGTTTATTAATTTCGGCATTTAACAGGTTGATCCTTCCCCTGACCTCATTCAACTGAACCTGTGTATTACTGATACTGTAACGAATGTTCTCAGAGATGCTGGTTTTGAGATTTTCAATGGTTGCATTCAGGGTAGCGAAAGCCGGGCTCAATTGCTGGTTATTGGCGATAAAGGTATTCCTTTCATTGTTGGCAGTAGTCAGTTCCCCGATCAGGGTATTGATCACCGGATCTTCAATGCCCATTGAGGAGGGAGCGAGCAGATCAGAGGAGTTCATATTCCTGGTGAAATACTCCTGGATCTGTCTGTAATAGGTATGTTGCCTTTCAAGGTCGCGTTCCTGGGTTTCATATTCATCCAGCTGCGCATACATCCTGTTTGCTTTCTCAGCAATATCCAGGACCTGGTAATTCCTTCTGAAATCCTGGAGTTGCTGTTCGGTGAAAAGCAAAGAATCACTTATACTGGCGAGCTGGTCCTCAATGTAATCAATGGTGTTGGTTGCCAGGAAATTTTTCTTCTCCAGGTTCCTGTCAATATAATTCTCAAAAAGAGAATTAAGGAAATCTATTGATTTTGCTACATTGTTACCTGTGATAGTGACATAGGCTACCGTTGATTCCTCTCCAGCAGGTTCAACTTCCAGGGTTGATTGCATCGTACCGATCTGGTCATACAAGGCTGAGAGGGAAAACAGGTATTTCCGGTCAAGTGCTGTGTTGACATCAAATTCAGAATTTAATATGATTTTGAAGGACATGTGTGGATTTTCAATCAACTCACCAAACCTGTATGTCTCATCGATTTTAAATTCAGGCAGCTCATATACAACGCTATGGTCTGTATAAGAATATATTTCTATATGCTTCTTGTCCATGACTATCCTGAAATCCGTTTCATTTAGAATCTCAATGGTAAATAAGGTCTTGATGGGTTGGACATGATCCTCTGTCAATTCCACGAAATAAGGAGAGAACCTGTATATTTCCTGCTTGAAGTATTTATCCTTCACATAATAGGTTGTTGTAAGATTCAGGTTTTTAACCACATCTTCAATGATAGATGAAGAACGAAGTACAAGGAGCTCGTTTTCAAAATCTTTCGGAGGAGGAGCAAGCCTTAATCCTTCCAGGTTCCCAAATTGATCCTGATCGGCTCTTTCCTGGATATTGATTTTAACAGTTGCCCCTACCCTGTACTTTGCCGGAGAGTATTTATAAAAGATTAATGCAATGCCCAATGACACGGCCAGAAAAAAAGCAAATAAATGCCAGTTTCTCGCCAGTAGTTTGATGATTTCCTTGACATCAATAAAATTGCCCTGGATGTTATTTGTTGTATTTTGGTTTTCCACTTATAATGGATTAATTGTGCTGATTAAGCAAACCTTATTACTGGACATAATTCAATATCAGTATAGTCGAAGAGATCATAGAAAAAATCAGGCCAAATGGTATCTCTGTATAACCCCAGATGCGCCGCTTCAGCGGTTCGACATATACAATATCCCCAGGTTGTATGTTATAGAATCTTGATGACTGCACACTTGGATCAGTGATGTCCACCCGGTGCCTGTATATTACATTTTCTTCTTCCCTTATGATCAATATCTTGTTCCTGTTGCCATAGACAGTCATATCGCTGGCGTATGCAAGTGCCTCGAAGATGGGTATTTCTCTCCTGGTGAATGTGTAAACCCCGGGGTCATTTACTTCTCCCAGAACGGTGACCGTCTTATCTACAAACCTTACATTGACAGCCGGCTGGTTCAGATAGCCCCTATACATCTCCTGGATCTTCTTGCTGGCCTCTTC
>Ga0111175_1090_pt1 | contig 17260 bp, 8 predicted proteins | sample DeeMarSWOR324_28_FD_80228 | JGI IMG/M metagenome (GOLD analysis project Ga0111175, IMG submission 80228) | Bacteroides sp. SM23_62
CGCAAAGATCAGGGAAGTAGAGGAGGTTGCCTCACTTATGGAAGTGGACCCGGGAGCCATCCTGGTGGATGCGTTGTTTGGATCGGGACTGACCCGCAGGGTGAGTGGATTGGCCAGGGATGTCATTACCCGTGTCAATGCATTGCCCAACCTGCAGATAGCCATCGATATCCCCAGCGGGCTGTTCGGGGAAGACAATATCGGCAATGACCCTGATGCCATCCTTCAGGCTGATTTCACCCTGGCCCTCCAAACACCATCACTCTCCTTCTTTTTTGCCGAAAACCAGGCGTATGTAGGCCAATGGGAGGTATTACCCATCGGGCTCCATCCGCAGATCATGGAGGAGAAAGAATCTGCCTGGCGTTATATACAGGCCGGATATGTCAGTAACCTGCTGAAGCCGCGCATGAAATTCGCCCATAAGGGGACTTTAGGCCATTGCCTACTGATAGCCGGATGCTATGGCATGATGGGGGCTGCCGTATTGGCAGCCAGGGCCTGTCTTCGCGCCGGGGCAGGCCTGGTAACCGGGCATGTACCCAGGTTCGGCTACAAGATCCTTCAGACCACGGTGCCTGAGGCCTTGATCAGTATTGATGAATCGGATATTATCTATACCGGGGCACCCGGACTGGAACCTTTTTCAGCTGTTGGGGTCGGACCGGGACTGGGGTGCAAGCCCAATACCGGCAGGGCCATTCTCGAACTGATCAAATCCGTCAAGATTCCCCTGGTAATTGATGCCGATGCACTGAACATACTTTCCGAGCATCCGGAATGGATTGCCCTGCTGCCGGAGGGCACGATACTTACACCCCATCCGAGGGAGTTTGAGAGACTGGCAGGGAAGGCAGAGAACGGATATGCCCGTGTCAGGATGCAGATTGATTTTGCCATCAGACATAAGGTAATTGTATTATTGAAAGGGGCCCACACCAGTGTTGCCTGTCCCGATGGCAGTTGCTGGTTCAATACCACAGGCAATCCAGGGATGGCCACGGCAGGGAGTGGTGATGTATTAACGGGAATAATTCTATCTTTGCTCGGACAGGGTTATCATCCCCGCGATGCAGCCATACTGGGTGTTTACCTGCACGGACTGGCAGGAGACCTGGCTTCGGAAGCATCTTCGGAAGCATCTTTAATCGCCGGGGACATCATAGAATCCCTTGGATTTGCGTTTCAATATTTAAAAGGCATCTACGATGAAGACATTATTTAAATTTTTGCTGGCCGGTATCTTGTACCTCTATGGATGCGGCGGGACAAAAAGTGTCATTGAAACCGTTCCTGTGAGCCTATCGAGCAGGGAATTACAGACAGGCTATGTTTATGCCCTTCCCCGGACTACCTTCAAGGTCGCCGTTGAGGCGGTAATGACCCGGACCATCCGTGGACCCTATTACCGATTCGCGGAAAAATACCTGAGCATCAGGGACGCACCTGACAGGAACAGTATCTCATGGAGAATAGAAAGGATAAACCTTGAATTGGTTGAGGAGGCAGACCCCGAGCAAATGTACCTGGTAAGGCAGGCTTCCGGGCAACAGGACCTGTCCACCCTCCTGAAATTGAGCCAGCAGGGATTGATATATGATTTTAATGTTGGAAGGTACCTGGAAACCAAAAGGTTTTCTGTTGAACCGGCGGCCCAGCAGAGGGGACCGGTTTTTACCGATCTGTCACCCAAGCGCAGTATCGTATTGTCAATCGACACCAGCTATAAATCGATCAGGATTGATTCAATTTTCAGGAAAGTCCCAGTAACCAAACAACAGCTCATTGTCAAAACCATTGATGAAAAAGCTGAGGAAGCAGCAAGGGTCATTCTCAGGATTCGTCGAAGAAGGATTGCCACCCTTACAGGGAAGGGTGAAAATGATTTGAGCGATGCGGGGATTAAAAAACTGGATGAACTGGAACGGGAATACCTGACATTGTTCCTGGGTAAAGACATTGATGAGAGGAGGCGGTTTACTTTTTATTTTGCACCGGCTGCAGGAGAGGTGTTTGAACATAAGGAATTATTTGAATTTTCAAAAAATCAGGGCATTATCACACAACACCTGGAAGATTCCCAAGTGGTCAGTCTGACGATTACCCGTCAGCGTGAAGTTGTGGGACTGACCAATTACGGACTCGGAAACGAGTTGCCAATGCAAACCAATGCACTCTATTACAGGGTTCCCGATCAGGCAGAAGTCAGCATCAGTATCGGGGAAGATACACTGCTTAAGGAAAGGGTATTGGTATCTCAATATGGTGCCATACTTTCCATGCCTGTCTCTCTGGCAGGCAAATGAAGGCATTAAACCGGGATCTCAGTCTGCAGCAATATTACTCTGAAAGTTTTTCTGGTATTCTTCGAGAGATTCTGAGGTATACTTATCCTCCACGATATAGTTCAAGAGGGGCTCGATGGATTGCGCATTCATATACCCGGGTACGGCACCGAGCAACTCCATTTTCTCATTCATGTAAGCGACGGAAGGATAGGACATTTGCCCGTTCAGCAGTCCTGCTGCCAGTTCATGATACCCCCTGGCTCCCTGGGCAACGTACTTATAGGTGGTGCCGTTGAAGACAATGTCCTCTTTCGATTCGGCATTTAGTTTAACCGGGTAATAATGTTCGTTGATATATGCGGCGATCACCGGGTGGTTAAAGGTCTCTTTGTCCATTTTCTTACACCAGCCGCACCAGTCGGTATATACATCAATCATGATCTTCCTGGGTTGCTGTTTGTTGAGCTTCTCGGCTTCCTCTATGGAGTACCATTTCACCCTGGATGTTCCACCATCCTGTGCCAGTCCCGCGAATGGAATAAAAATGATCACTGATATGAGAAGCACAAATACTTTTTTCATGATCCTGAAATTTATATGTGATCGGTCAAAGATTATTCCAAAACTACGTTATCCCCGGCAAATGGTTGTTGTTCTTCTGTTTTTTAACAAATTTTTATGGTTAAAAAACACCTTGCACATGAATGATGTCAGTTTGACGGCATCTTATTTTTCTTATTTTTACCGACTTGGTGTAATTATTTATTTTCCAGATGTGTTATTGAATTAAGAAACGCGTCTGAATGACATGAAATGATATGACAGATTCAATTAGACGGACTCTTAAGGACTCCAAGAAGGCAAGATGGACAGCTCTGGTAATCCTTTCATTTACAATGTTTGCCGGTTATATGTTCACTGAAGTTATCTCACCTTTAAAGCCTATTATGGAACGTTCCTTAGGAATGAATAGTACTGACTATGGCTTTATAACAAGTGCTTATGGAATATTTAATGTTTTCCTCGCTATGTTGATATTTGTTGGAATATTCCTCGATAAGTTCGGTATAAGGATTAGTACAACAGTTTCTGCTTTAATTATGATCATCGGTGGAATAATTAAGTATGCCGCATTTAAAGGTTTAATTGGAAACCCTGAAGAAATAATTTCAATTCTGAAACTAGAAATATCAACGCAGGTTTTCTGGGCTGGATTTGGCTTTGCACTTTTCGGAGTTGGGGTTGAATATGCGGGTATTACTGTTTCCAAAGCAGTGGCAAAATGGTTTAAAGGAAGAGAAATGGCATTGGCCATGGGCATGCAGGTTGCCATTGCCCGCCTAGGATCCTTTGCACCCTTGGCATTTGGGGCAAAAATTGCTAATAGATACGATGTTCCAACAACTATATTGATTGTCATAGTTTTTTTAATCGTTGGATTATTTGGATTCTTGTATTATAACAGAATCGATAAAAAACTGGACAGTCAAGTCAAAGATGAAATAGATAAACCAAAGGATGATGAGTTTAAACTCTCTGATTTATTGGTTATAATTGGAAACAGGGGATTTTGGTTAATCGCTCTGCTGTGTGTCTTTTTCTACTCTACAGTTTTTCCTTTTTACAAGTATGGACCTGATTTGATGGTTAATAAATTTGGGGTAAGCGAAAATTGGGCTGGATTATTACCTAGTTTAGTCCCTTTTGGCACCATGTTGTTAACCCCAATATTTGGAAGCATATATGATAACAAGGGAAGAGGTGCCTCTATTATGATACTAGGTGCTGTTCTTTTGTTTATTGTACATACTGTTTTCTATATCCCATTTATCACACACGTGGTTGCTGCATTTTTTAATGTAATTCTTTTAGGTATTGCGTTTTCATTAGTACCTTCTGCAATGTGGCCCTCTGTTCCTAAGGTTATTCCGGAAAAACAATTGGGAAGTGCATTCGCTCTGATCTTCTGGGTGCAGAATTTTGGTTTATGGGGAATTCCTTTAGCTGTTGGTATTGTTTTGGACAAAACAAATCCTGGAGTTGCTGAGGCAAAAAATGCGGGTGAAATGGTGAATTATAATTATCAGTCGACCTGGACAATTTTTGTTGCCCTTACAGTTTTGGCCTTACTCGTTTCTCTATGGTTGAAAGCAGAAGATAAGCGAAAGGGATATGGGCTTGAATTGCCAAATATAAAAAAGTAGAATACTGTATAAGTTCAAAATTTGTAGAATATGAGCACAGAAATAAAAAACCTTGAGCCCAGAGCCTTGTGGGAAATATTTTATGAACTGACACAGGTCCCAAGGCCCTCAAAGATGGAACACAGGGCCGTAATATTTGCCAAGGAGTTTGGAGAAAAACTGGAACTGAAAACCCATGTAGACAAAACAGGGAATGTCATTATTTCGAAACCGGCAACCACGGGTTATGAAAACAGGCAGGGGGTTATCCTGCAGGCACACCTGGATATGGTTCCCCAGAAAAACAGTGATACCCAACATGATTTTGAGAATGATCCCATTGATGCACATGTCGATGGGGATTGGGTGAAAGCAAGGGGCACCACCCTGGGTGCTGACAATGGAATTGGTATCGCCGCTGCCCTGGCTGTCTTGCAGGATAAAAACCTGAAACACGGTCCCATTGAAGTACTCCTTACCGTCGATGAAGAAACCGGTATGACCGGCGCCTTCCAGCTGGAGGGCGGATTGCTGGAGGGGAAGATCCTGGTCAACCTGGACTCGGAAGATGAGGGGGAACTGTATATCGGATGTGCCGGGGGTATGGATACCAGCGGGAAGCTCACCTACCTGGATGAACCTGTCAGGGCGGATACAGCAGCCCTTAAACTGGGCATAACAGGATTGAAAGGGGGACATTCCGGATTGGATATTCACCTGGGCAGGGGGAATGCAAATGTCCTTCTGTGCCGTTTCATGTTCGATGTGGCAGACCGGTTTGATATGCGGCTTACGGGTATGGAAGGGGGAAGCCTGAGAAATGCCATTCCCAGGGAAGCTTTTGCCATAGTCACCGTTCCTGCAGAGCAGAAGGATGACTTCCTGGCTGCTGTAAAGGAACATGAAGAGATCTACAGGGCCGAGCTGGGTAGTGTGGAACCGGACCTCTCATTCGAGGCATCTGGGACTGACAGCCCTTTGACAATCATGGATAAAGCAAGCCAGGACAAGCTCGTCAGGCTGGTTTATGGGTTGCCCAATGGTGTGATCCGGATGGATCCCAATATGCCAGGGGTAACTGAAACCTCCACCAACCTGGCCATTGTGAAGACTGGCAATGGGGATATTGATGTACAATGCCTGCTCAGAAGCTCAGTGGATTCAGCCAAGCTCAGCCTGGGCGGTTCCATTCAAAGTGTATTCGAACTGGCCGGTGCGGAGGTTACGCATAGCGGTTCCTACCCGGGATGGAAACCCGATGTGGATTCTCCCATCCTGTCCACCATGAAGGCTGTCTACGAAAGGGACTTCGGCAAGGTCCCGGAGGTAAAGGTGATACACGCGGGATTAGAATGCGGGATCATCGCGGATGCCTATCCCGGGCTGGATACGATCTCTATTGGCCCGACCATCCGTTTTCCGCATTCCCCTGATGAAAAGGTACATATTGAGAGTGTTCAGAAATTCTGGGATTTCCTGGTGCGGACACTCGAAGAAATACCTGAGAAATAATCAGAAAACCCGCTTTGCGATCTGCTGGATATTGTCAGATACCCCGATGGTATAATAGTGGATCACCGGTACGCCTGCGGCCTTTAATTCCCTGGATTGTTCCGCGGTCCACTCCACACCGACCTGCCTGGCCTCAGCATTGGTCTTGCATTTTTTCACCTCGCAAACCAGGTCCTGTGGAATGTCCACACTGAAAGTCTGGGGCAGCAGGTTCAGGTCATTCAGGTAGGTAATCGGTTTGATGCCGGGTATGATGGGTACGGTTATTCCAATGTTCCGGCAGGCGGCCACGAAATCAAAAAATTTCTGATTATCAAAGAACATCTGGGTTACGATGTAATCCGCGCCGGCATTTACTTTCGCTTTCAGGTAGTGCAGGTCTGTCTGCATATTGGGCGCCTCGAAGTGTTTCTCCGGGTACCCGGCTACCCCGACCGAAAAATCAGTAGGCGTGGCATTCTTAAGTCCTTCCTCCAGGTAGATGCCTTTGTTCATATTCATGATCTGCCTGACCAGGTCTATGGCATGTGCATGGCCATCCTCTTCCGGGATAAAACGCTTCTCCCCTCTCGGGGGGTCCCCTCTCAACACCAGCAGGTTGTTCATGCCAAGGAAATGCAGGTCGATCAGGGCATCTTCCGTGTCCTCCCTGGTAAATCCACCGCAGATCAGGTGTGGCACAACGGTAATCTTGTACCTGTATTTAATGGCCGCCGAAATGGCAACGGTCCCAGGCCGTTTCCTCACCACCTTCTTCTCCATCAGCTTATGATCGATTTTCTTGTAAACAACCTCCTGCTGGTGGTATGTGATATTGATGTTCAGGGGATTGAACGGCATCAGGGGATCAATGGCATTATACAGCCTTTCAATACTGTGTCCCTTAACCGGAGGTAACAACTCAAATGAAAACAGTGTCTCTTTTGTATTCCTTATCCTGTCAATTACCTTCATTGATCTGATTGATGTGTTTCATGTCACTATTTGTAATTCAGGTTACTCGCCAGCCACATTTCAACTGTTTCAAGTTTTGCATTCTTTCGCCTGGCATAATCCCTGGCCTGGTCCCTGCCGATCCTGCCAACATAAAAATAGCGGGATTCGTGGTGGGCGAACATCAGACCGCTTACCGATGCTGCAGGGATCATGGAATAACTCCCGGTCAGATTTATCCCGGTTTTTTCCGGCACCCTCAGCAGCCTGAAAATGGTTTCCTTTTCTGAATGGTCAGGACAGGCCGGGTATCCGTGGGCAGGACGGATTCCCTGGTATTTTTCAAGGATCATGTCCTCCAGGCTCATGCTTTCCTCCGGCTGGTAGCCCCAGTAGTCCCTCCTTACCTTCTTATGGAGCAATTCCGTAAATGCTTCTGCCAGTCTGTCTGCCAGTGCTTTCAACATGATGCTGCTGTAATCATCATGATCCGCTTCGAATTTCTCTAACTGTTGTTCGATGCCAAGTCCCGCAGTCACGGCAAAAACACCCAGGTAGTCAATCCGGCCGCTGGACCTGGGGGCCAGGAAATCAGCCAGGCAGAGATTGGGTGTATTGTCTGTTTTCTTAACCTGGGACCTGAGATTGATGAAAGATGCCAGTATCTCTGAACGGTCTTCATCACTGTATACTTCAATATCGTCACCGACTGCATTGGCGGGGAAGAATCCAAGTATGCCATTGGCCCTGAGTATCCCGTTGTCCACGATCCAATCCAGCATTTTCAGGGCATCATCGTATAATTTGCTTGCCTCTCCCCCCTGTTTGGGGTCCTTCAGGATATCCGGCCATTTTCCCCTGAGCTGCCAGACCAGGAAGAAAAAGATCCAGCTGATGTATTCCCTGATTTCATCCAACGGATAATCCTTGAAAACCTGTATGCCCATCTTCCTGGGTTTATAAATGGGTGAGGCATCCCAGTTGATCCTGGGTTTATTTTTCCTGGCATCTTCCAGGGCAAGGTATTCAACCTGGCTCCCGGCACCCTGGTAAGCGTCACGCAACTCCCGGTATTCCTCCCTTATCCTGCTGACAAAATCATCTTTTTGTCCCGCCGACAGGAGTTGTGAGGCCACAGGAACACTCCTGGAGGCATCCTTGACATGCACCACCGGATGCGGATAGTGCTGTTCGATCTTTACCGCCGTATGTATTTTTGAGGTGGTGGCACCGCCTATCAGCAACGGTGTTTCCAGTCCCGCCCTCTCCATTTCCCTGGCCACATGTACCATCTCCTCGAGGGAGGGAGTGATCAGACCGCTGAGTCCCACAAGATCCACCTTTTCATCGATGGCTGTCTGGATGATCTTTTCAGCGGGTACCATCACACCCAGGTCGATGATTTCATAATTGTTACATGCCAGCACCACGGATACAATGTTCTTGCCTATGTCATGCACATCCCCCTTCACCGTGGCAAGCAGGATCTTACCGGCCATTTTCCGGTCCCCCGCTGTCTTCCTTTCCTCCTCAATATAGGGCAGGAGGGTGGCCACGGCTTTCTTCATGACCCTGGCACTTTTCACTACCTGTGGCAGGAACATCTTTCCTTCACCAAAGAGATCCCCCACGATATTCATACCATCCATCAGGGGACCTTCAATGATTTCCAGGGCAGTATCATATCCCTTGCGGGCTTCTTCCACATCCGCTTCAATATATTCGCTTATGCCTTTTACCAGGGCATGGTTGATCCTTTCCCGGACCGTTTTTCCCCTCCAGTCATCCTTCCTGACTTTCCTGCCTGCCCTCTGCCTTACAGTCTCGGCATAACTGATCAGGCGGTCGGTTGCATCTTTTCGCCTGTTCAGGATCACATCTTCCACCAGTTCCAGCAGTTCTGCGGGTATTTCATCATAAACCTGCAACATTCCGGGGTTGACGATACCCATATCCAGTCCCGCTTTAATGGCATGGTAAAGGAACGCTGAATGCATGGCCTCCCTGACCGTGTCATTACCCCGGAAAGAGAAGGACAGGTTACTGATCCCGCCGCTGACCTTGGCATCTGGCAGATTTTCCTTGATCCAGCTGACAGTCCGGATGAAATCCACCGCATAGTTATTATGCTCCTCCATACCGGTAGCTATGGTCAGGATGTTGGGATCAAAGATGATATCTTCTCCGGGGAAATTCATCTCTTCGGTCAGGATATTGTATGCACGCTGGCAGATGGCTGTTTTTCGCTCGAAGTTGATTGCCTGGCCCTGTTCATCGAATGCCATTACAATGGCAGCGGCTCCATAGTCCTTGATCTTCCGTGCCTGTTCCCGGAATGCATCCTCGCCTTCCTTCAGGCTGATGGAATTGACAATGGCCCTCCCCTGCAGGCATTTCAGTCCCGCTTCGATCACAGACCATTTAGAGGAATCAATCATGATGGGAAGGCGGGCAATATCCGGTTCTGACATCAGGAGGTTCAAAAAATTGGTCATTTCACGTTCGGCGTCCAGCATGGCATCATCCATATTGACATCGATCACCTGTGCACCTCCCTCGACCTGGTCACGGGCAATGGAAAGGGCTTCCTCATACTTCCCTTCCCTGATCAGTCTGGCAAACTTTCTCGAACCGCTTACATTGGTCCTTTCCCCGATGTTTATGAAGTTACTGCCTGGAAAAATGGAAAGGGCTTCCAGTCCACTCAGTTTCAGATCCCTGTTCTCTTCCGGGGGAATCCTGCTGTCTGCGCTGTCTGCGATTTTACGGAATGCCCTGACATGGGCCGGTGTAGTTCCACAGCAGCCGCCGATAATATTTACAAATTGATGGTCGGTAAAATCTTTCAGGTAAGCGGCCATCTCTTCGGGTCCCTGGTCATATTCCCCGAACTGGTTTGGTAATCCCGCATTGGGATAAACGCTCACAAAATGGTGGGTTTTGCCGGAAAGTTCCTCGAGGTATGGCCTTATTTCCTTTGCCCCGAGACTGCAGTTCAGTCCCAGTGCCAGCACATCCATGTGACTGACCGAATTGATGAATGCCTGCAGTGTTTGCCCCGACAGTGTGCGGCCGCTGGCATCTGTGATGGTCCCGGATATGATTACCGGGTAAGTTTTTCGAAGCTTGCGAAACAGTTGCTCCAGGGCGAAGATGGCCGCTTTTGCATTCAGGGTATCAAATATGGTCTCGAGGACCATTATATCAACTCCCCCTTCAATGAGTCCGGATGCCTGTTCCCCGTAAACATCGGCCATCTCATCAAATGTTACCGCCCGGAAACCGGGATTGTTCACATCAGGTGACAGGGAGGCAGTCTTGTTGGTAGGCCCCATTGCCCCGGCCACAAATCTGGGCCTTTCAGGATCCCGTTCCGTATAGATGGCTGCCATGTCGTGTGCGATACGGGCTGCCTCCATGTTCATTTCCCATACCACGTCTTCCAGGTGGTAATCGGCCTGGGAAAAGCGATTGGCATTGAAGGTATTGGTTTCAATAATATCTGCACCGGCAGCCAGGTATTTATCATGGATCATCCTGATAATATGGGGCTGGGTAATGGATAGCAGGTCATTATTCCCCTTGAGATCGTATGGAAGATCAGCAAACCGTTCCCCCCGGAAATCAGATTCTGTCAACCCACATTCCTGGATCAGTGATCCCATGGCCCCGTCCATCACAAGTACCCTTTTTCGCAGTTCCCTGTAGATAGGATGATCCTCTTTTGATAAAACTGTCACCTGTTCCATAACCATTATTTCCTTCCGGCCTTAATCCGGCAGTCCATTAAATAAAGTATCACCATGCTTTAAGCAGTACAGCGTTTCAATTATAATTCCCTTTTCGGGCCAGGTATTAGCACCTTTTCCACTTTGTCCGAGGATGGTTGCTAGAGGTTCCCTGAGCCTGGTCTCTCCCCTCTTCTCTATAACCCAAACACTCCTGGTAATCGGAGGGCGGAGTCAGGTGACAAAGTTATAAATATTCAGCATCATTCCAAATCAAAATGGCGGGTGATCAGATCCTGAATCCGACGACAAGGATGTCATCTACCTGTTCATAACCTTCCATCCATTGCTTGAGGGTTTCGAGAAGGATTTCCCGCTGTTCCGGCATGGGTTTGTCATGGATACTCAGGAGGAGCTTTTTAAATGACCTGGCCAGGAATTTCTTGCGGTTCTCGCCGCCGAACTGGTCCGCGTATCCATCAGAAAAAATATAAAAGCAGTCACCTTTGGCTGTACGGATATTGTGGTTCTTGAAGGGTTTTTCCTTGCGTATGTATATGCCAATGGGCATCAGGTCTGGTTTATACTCGGAAAGGTTACCGTTCCGGATCAGGTAGAGCGGGTGAAAGGCCCCGGAATATTGCAGGGATTTTCTGTCCTTGTTAAGTATACAGAGGGCGATATCCATACCGTCCTGCTGACCGCCCTTGGTTGATTGTGACAGCGTTGCCTTCACATGGTCCCTGAGTTTGTCCAGTATCCTGGCTGAGCTCAGACGCTTGCTCTTGTTCACAATCTCCTTCAGGTATGACATCCCGAGCATGCTCATGAAAGCTCCGGGAACACCGTGTCCCGTGCAATCTGCGGCGGCAAAAATGGTATTGTCCTCTTTTTCTGAAATCCAGTAGAAATCCCCACTCACAATATCCCTGGGAAGGTACAGGACAAAATGTTCCGGCACGTGCTTATTGACCAGGTGGTCATCCGGGAGAACGGCCTTCTGTATCCGCCGGGCATAGTAAATGCTGTCCATGATCTCCTTCTTCTGTTCAGCGATTTCATCCTTTTGCCGCTGAATTTCGGCCGTTCGTTCCAGTACTTTCTGTTCAAGCATTTGTTTATCACGTTGCAGTTTCCTGACACGCAGGCGGATGATCTGGATCACGATCAATATAAGTACTAATCCCACCACGGTAATAAACATCCAGCTCAACCACCATGGAGGTTTGATCACGATCGGGAAACTTTTCAGGGTGCTGTACTGGCCCAGTATATTGCGGGCCCTGACATGAAGGGTGAACTTGCCGACCGGTAAGACCGGGAAACTCAGGGCAGGAGAATCATCCCATGCTGACCAGCCGGCAGACATGCCTTCCACGAAATACTGGTAGCTGGTGGATTGATCTTTCAGGTAGAATGGAGCCGAAAAATTGAAAACCAGTGAGCGGTCAAGGTAGTCGAAAAGCAGCTGATCCAGGGGATAGGATCCTTTATTATCATGGACAGTTTTCAGAAATAATTGAAAGCCAGGCTTGTATTGATCCACTTCTGCACTATTGATCCTGTGCAGGTACTGGTCTTCATGCACTACCCAGGTATTTCCCCCCGGATCCAGGTAAAGGTCAGTGATGTTCTCAAACAGGTTGAGGTAGGAGTCGATGAGTTTATTATAATTTTCCTGGTTCTCGAGGCTGATCCAGCTGTCCCCGGTACGGACCCATGATATGGATCCATCGGAGAAGAAATACTGCGGGATCTCATTGGAGCGGGTATAAGCGGTTCGCTGGAAACTGTCACGGGCATAAAAGTGAATTCCGTGGGAGAGAAAGAAATAAATGGTATCATGGATATTCCTGAGGATTATCGGATCATAATAATCTTCATGAAAATCGATGGTTTCTACCCTTGGCAGTGAATCAACTACCGGCATGATCCTGTAGCTGCGGTTATCACAACCGAGCCAGATGGCACTGTCACCCTCTTCGCAGATGGAAAAGATCTCCTGTCCGATATAGCTGAAATCTGTCTCAATGTTCCAGGCATTATTTTGCAGCTTCATTGAATAGACTGTTTCATTGGTGACCACATACATCCTGGACGGATCGGTGGACGGGAATATGCGCTCGATATACCAGTCCTTCCTGATGGTTTTCAGTTGATTGTTCACCACTTCGTAGAGTCCCCCGTTACTGGCAATAATGATCCGGTTGCCTATGGGCACCAGGTCCTTGACCTTCTCTTCAAACCTTCCCAGCCTGGTAAACTCGTGGCTTATCGACTGGAGGGAATAGATCTTTTTCTTGATGGACCTGGCACTCGTTCTCGGCGTATAAACCAGGATATCTTCTCCCTCCTTTCGATCGTCTCCGGACGCTTGTTCACCATAGAGATCAGCTACTTTTCCAGGAACTTCAGTTTCTTTATCTGACTCAATATCAGTGTATTCAGGGATGCTGTCCTGCGCCCTTTCCAGGCTGTCTTTTCTGGCCTGACGCCTTAGTCTCCTGAGTTCTCTCGGACTCAACTCCTCCTGTACAGGCTGAATGGCCAGTTGCTCACCAACATTTGACTCTGCCACTTTTAGCTGGACGGTGGAAGGAGTTTCAACTTTGACAACGATCTCTTCTGCCACCACAAAATCCTTCTTTTCTTTGAGGAAGAATACGCCCTCATTGGTGCTGACGTACAAAGTATTATCAAGCATGGCAACAGCTGTCAGGTTTCCTGAAAGTCCGGGATAGTTCTCATAAGACCTGACAGGCAGGTTTATATCAACCCTTGAAAGGCCATACTGGTGGGCAATCCATAGACCCTTGTTCTGGTCTTTGGCAATGGCGAAAATCTCATCATCGGGAAGTCCTGTCTGGAAATTAAGGGTATTCAGCGTCTTCCCGCTTTTCACATTGACAATCAGGCATCCGCCAAGTATGGTGGACAGTGCAATGATATCTTCCTCCAGCCAGACTCCACCCTCAAGGGAGCTCTCGGTCAGGTATTCCTGGTCTTCCAGGTAAATGGAACGGAAAGTCCGCCCATTGTATCGGTACAGTCTGTTTTGATTCGTCCCCAATAATATTTCCTGACCGTATGCCAGCCAGAATATAATCTCGGTTCCGGAGAAATCGGTTGATGATCTTTTCCGGATGATATCCCTGTCAGCCAGTTCATGCAACCCTGCCCCGAGTATATTTACATAGATTTTATCGTCGAATATGAATAAGCCGGCAAAATCAGTAATGGAATCGGCACGATACCTCCAGGCATTGTAAAGGATCTTCCGGTCCGCCATTGCGACCAGATCCTTACCGTAGTATATGATGTGCTGGTCCGTCTGATATATACGGGTGATATCACCGGATTCTACTCCTTCCTCCCCCAGGTCATGATAGATATAGGTACCATCGCCCGATTTCATCAGGTAACCGTAAAATCCACGTCCGCCCACATAGACCATAGGCAGGGTGGAATCTGCGGAGACGACCATGGGAATATTCGGAACCTGCAGGTGTTGCCAATCTTCCGAGTCGAAGGTGATCACGCCTTTATTCCCGGCGAAAACCATGGTGTTCTCAATGTCTTCTGTGATGGATGTGATCTTTGCTCCGGGTACATTCTCGGGTTTGATATGATTCATAAAAGGCTCTCCCTCCTGTGAAGAGACAATCAGTAAGGGCAGAAGGAGCAGCACCACCAGCAGGATAAATGCCGGCCATACGCTACCATGCGAACCTTTTATCAGGGAAATCATCATAACTTACCCAGGGACTGTAAATTTTGTGCGTTAGTAATGTTCTTGGCTTCAGGCATGTACATATATTTCATTCGCTCTGAATAGGCTTCTGTCACCCGGTCCCTGACCAGTTTATTCATGCTGTTCAGCTGGTGGTTCTCCTGGCAAAAGGGTTCGGGCAGGATACCGATGGCAGCAGGCATCCAACGTTGGGGGAATACCTCAGTATATTTTCCTCCTGTCCTGAATTCAGCAATCTGCCGTTCGAGTTCCTCGAGAACCCTGTTTTTGGCTTCGTCCGTTCCCCTGTCAATTTTGTGCTCCACAAGCCAGCGGTTCATGGCATCTTTATTGGGGACGACCAGTAGAATGCAATAAGGATCCTGGTTATTGTACATCATGCACTGTTCCAGGAAGGGAACATATTCGGTAAAGGCTTCCTCGATTCCTTCGGGACTGTATTTCTCACCGTCATCAGCGATCAGGAGGCTCTTGAAACGCCCCAGCACATACATGAAATCATCGCTGTCCATATAACCCATGTCACCCGTATGGAGCCAGCCGTCTTTGAGGGCCTGCCGGGTGGCTTCCTCATTTTTCCAGTATCCCTTCATGACATTTTCCCCCTTCACAACGATCTCGCCTTTTTCGCCACGCGGGACCTCCTTACCGTCCTCATCACATATCTTGACCTCCAGGTTTGAGACAATGATGCCCGAGGAGCCCAGTTTATGCCTGTGTGCAGCATTCGCACAGATCACAGGGGCCGCCTCTGTCAGTCCGTATCCCTGGTACATGGGTATGCCAATGGCATAGAAGAATTTCTGGAGTTCCAGGTCGAGCAGCGCAGCGCCGCCGACAAAAAAGATCATCCGTCCACCGAAACCTTCCCTTACTTTCTTGAAGATGATCCTGTCAAACAACCATATGTAGGGCTTAAGCAGGAAGCGTAATCCTTTGCCTTTGTCCCAGCCAATCCCGTTGTAACGTTTGGCGACCCTTATGGCATGGTTAAACAGCTTTTCGATCACAGGACCCTTTTCGCGGATCCCGGCCTCTATGTTCTTTTTGAAATTTTTGGCGATGGCCGGAACACTGAACATAAAGGTTGGCCGCACCTGTTTGATGTTTTTCGGAAAATTCTTGATGGCCTCTGTCTGGGTTTTTGCCAGCTGGACCGATGCCATACTCGCCCCTGCTGAGATGATGGTGTAGAGGCCGGCTGTATGGGCAAAGGCATGATCCCATGGCAGGTAAAGCAGGGTAGTATACCATTCCGGCACGGGCATGGTGCTGCGTGATTGTTCCACGTTGGCCGTGTAATTCCGGTGAGACAGGATAATCCCTTTCGGATCGGCAGTGGTCCCTGAAGTGTAGCAGATATTTGCGTAATCATCTTCCTTGATGCTTTTCCATTTCTTTTCAAATTCAGCAACATTTTCCTTAAGGTATTCATCGCCCATTTTACTGACATCATCGAAAAAAAGCTCATCTTCCTCGTAACTGTCCCTCGGATCCAGGTATATCACTTTTTCCAGGCTGTCTATTTCTTTCTTCAGCGAGGTGATCTTATGTGATTCCCTCCCCGAGATAATCAGCATCCTGCTCCCGGAATGCTCCAGCCTGAACTTTATCTCTGAGGGTTCTTCCAGCCTTGTGGAAAGGGGAACATTCACGGCCCCGGTGTAGAGGATGCCCAGTTCACTGTAGAGCCATTTATTCCTTCCTTCTGACAGCAGGGCCAGGCAGTCCCCTTTTCTGACTCCCAGGGAGAGCAACCCGGCGGCAAAACGGTGGACTTCATTCCTGGCCTCCTGGTAGGTGGTAGGCTCATATCCCTGGCCCTGATTTTCAAGCATACATACATTGTCCTTATACTTTTCAACAGCGTCATCGAAAAGGGTATTAAGGGTTCTCATGGTTCGATATGATTGGTTTGTAGTCTGGTAAGATAAAAAAAACCGCAGAGATGGCAAGCATAAACTTGACCACAGTGCGGTTGAGGTTGATAAGGGTCCTAAAAAGACCTATTTCAAGGAGATAAATTGTTCCCGGTCGGCTCCCACAGAGATCACCGAAATGGGAACGCCGACTTCTGATTCAATAAATGAAAGATAATCAAGTATTTCTACAGGTAATTCTTCCTTGCGTCGCATCTTAGAAATATCTGCTTTCCATGCAGGCATTTCCGTGAACACCGGTTCAACAGGCTGGTTGATATCAAATGGCAGCTCCTGGGTCTCTTCCCCATTGACCTTATAGGCTGTACATACTCGGAGGGTATCAAAATGTGTCAGGACATCCGATTTGGTCATGTTTAACTCGGTGACACCGCTCAGCATGATAGAATATTTCAATGCCGGCAGATCAAGCCAGCCACAGCGGCGTGGTCTCCCTGTGGTTGCCCCGTATTCGGCCCCGAATTCCCGCAACGCCTCTCCGAGTTCATTGTCCAGTTCAGTAGGGAAGGGCCCGCTGCCCACCCTTGTGCAGTAGGCCTTGAACACACCGATCACCCTGCCGATCTTCTGGGGTGCCAGTCCCAGTCCGATACATGCTCCGGCACAAATGGTGTTGGATGAGGTAACAAAAGGATAGGAACCAAAATCAATATCCAGCATGGTTCCTTGGGCACCTTCTCCCAGTATTGATTTACCTTCCTTGAGGTACTGGTTGATCAGGTATTCTCCATTGACCAGTTCAAAGGATCTTATGGACTCAATACCTTCCATCCATCCTGTTTCATATGCTGCGAGGTCAAATTCAAAATCGTATTGCTTTAGTATCTGCAGGTGTTTGTTCGTTAAAAATTTATACTTATCGAGAAAGCCTGATAATTCGATGTCACCCACCCGCAAGCCATTCCGGCCGGTTTTATCCATATAG
>Ga0111175_1091_pt1 | contig 17186 bp, 8 predicted proteins | sample DeeMarSWOR324_28_FD_80228 | JGI IMG/M metagenome (GOLD analysis project Ga0111175, IMG submission 80228) | Bacteroides sp. SM23_62
AACAGAAATGACAGAGCTGATCCTGAACCTGGGTGAGATGGATCATTCGAAAGAGCTTATCCTGTTTCTGAATGGCTGGATATTCCCTACTGACGCCAGCATCAATGCATCCATTTCACAATCCGCAGCGATTGAAGTGATTCCACCATATATACAGGCGATAAACGACAAGGGCGAATGGGAAACCATCATTGATAACATGAGCTTCCCGATGGGGAAGGATAAAACCATTGTTGCGGATCTCTCAGGAAAAATTTCCAGGTCAGATCCCCGGATACGGATCTGCACGAATATGGAAATCTACTGGGATCATATCTTCTTTGCCAATGATCTTTCTGATCCCCCATTCCGGTCCCATAGCTTAAGTCCGTGTGCTGCTGACCTGCACTACAGGGGATTTTCCCGTACCTTCAGGAAAGGGGGCAGGTACGGACCACATTGGTTTGATTATTCAAAAGTTACCACCGGACAGAAGTGGAGGGACCTGCTGGGTTATTATACCCGCTACGGCGATGTATTGCCGCTACTCACAGAAGCTGATGACAAATACATTATTAAAAATGCGGGCGATGAGACAACCATTGAATTCAATGCGGAGGACCTGCCTGCATTACCCGAAGGATGGAAAAGGGATTTTCTGATCCATAGTGTAGGATGGGTGAAAGATGGCGACCTGAATACAGCAACCGGGAAAATGGCAGGTCCCCTGCCCTTTCATGGCATGACCTGTTATCCGTACGGACCGGACGAATCCTATCCTTCAGATATTGATCATCAAAATTACCTGAAGGAATATAACACACGGGAAGTCACTGCGGAGAACTTTCACAGAACAATGCTTAATGCCTATGAGGAATAAGTTAAAACGACGTGATTTTATAGCAAGTCTTACGGCCCTGTCGCTTGGAAGTATAACGCTGGGAGCATGCCTTAACAAAGGGAAAGGGAAAAACAGAAGAACAGATGAAGAACCAGCCGAATCAGGCCGTAAAAACGGCATCTCGAAGAACCGTGAAATGCCAAGGGACCTGGTCATGAAGTTGCTCGATCAGAAAGTAAATAATTATATGCAAATCTCCGGTAATTGTGCCCAAAGCAGTTATTTAGCACTAACGGAACAATTTGAAATCAAGGGTGAGGCCGTTTTAAAGGCACTGACCCCTTTACCGGGCATTGCGGAGAGAGGGGAGACCTGTGGAGCCATTACGGGACCCCTGATGGTATTCGGACTGATCTATGGCCGGGGCGAAAACAGATTGCATGACTGGAATGCCTACAGGGATTCGCTGGTTCCCTCCGGTAGATTCTGCAGGTTATTTGAAAAAGAGTTCGGCAGCACCATGTGTCATGAAATTCAAATAGCTACATTTGGCAGGAGTTTTCAATTAACCGATCCGGAAGATCTGAGCGCATTCCAGGAAGCGGATGCTACTGGAAAATGCAGTTCCGTTGTCAGGAAAGCGGTCCGGATGGCCGCTGAGGTAATCCTGAATGACACGGATGCACCTGATGAAATTTAGCATTCAATGTATGGATAAACATATACCATCCCATGATATTGGACTTGTTTATTTGTCTTTTCTGGTAATGTTTTTTACCACCCCATCCCACAAATCATTCGCTCAGAAGAGCCATACGGTCTTTACAGATGTAACCAGACAGGCCGGGATTGATTTCCGGTATACCTTCGGTGATTATACCTATGAGAATATTTTGGAAAGCAGCGGGTCCGGCATCACCATATTTGACTATAATAATGACGGACTACCCGACCTGTACATGCTCAACGGCACCTACCTTGAAGGCATCTCTGATCCGGCAGGAAAGGTTTTTAAAAATACCCCCAACAAACTTTATGAGAATAACGGTGACGGTACATTTACAGAGGTGGCAGAAAAAGCAGGGGTGGATGACCGGCATTGGGGCATGGCAGCGGGTGCCATTGATTACGATAAGGATGGTGACGAAGACCTGTATGTATTGAATTATGGACCGAATGTCTTTTATCGTAACAATGGTAACGGAACATTCACCGATATTACTGAATCAACAGGCCTTGCGGGACCTGATAAATTAAATGGCTTTACCAAGTGGAGCGTAGGTGTGGCTTTCGGGGATTATAATACAGATGGCAGGATGGATGCCATGGTGGGCAATTTTCTGGCATTTGACCCTGATTATGTTTCATCTGCCTCGCCGGACATGATGCCCCATCCGTCGGAATATATGGGACAGGCAACCATGCTGTACCTGCAACAACCGGGTGGACGCTTTCTGGATGTCACAAAAGAATACGGATTGTTTTACCCCGATTCGAAATGTATGGGATTAACCCTGTACGATTATGATTATGACGGGGACCTGGACATTTTTCAGGGCAATGATCACCAGTTGAATTTCCTCTTCAGGAATGACGATCTTACCTACCATGATGTGGCCATAGCCAGTGGTGTTGCCGCAAACAGCCATGGGGTACCCACAGGTTCGATGCATGGATCAATAGGGGACATCGATGGTGACGGATGGATTGACCTGCTTGTATCCGATCTCAGGTACGGGGCCCTGTACCGTTATACCGGTAACGGCTTATTCGAAGATGTAACCGAAGAAAATGGTGTGGCCGCGTCGATGGCAGGGAAAGGTGCCTGGGCAGCCGAACTTTTCGACTATGATAACGATGGTGACCTTGATATTTTTTCTGCCAACGGAACCGCCGAGGAACTGATCCTGCAGCTCCCATTACTGCTTGAAAATGATGGAAAAGGGCATTTTCAGAATGTGGGTCCCCAGTTAAGTGATTATTTTTCTACAAAAAGGTCGGGACGGGCTGCGGCCATCTGGGACTACGACAATGACGGGGACCTGGATATCATTGTTTCCCATATTGATCTTCAGGCAACCCCCGTTCTCCTTAGAAATGATGGTGGAAACGCCAATCACTGGCTCGGATTGGAACTGGTGGGCAAAGATGGGCCGGCATCAGCTATTGGTGCCAGGGTTACTGTTACATCAGGCCATACAAAGCAGGTATATATCAACCAGTGGGCGACCAGTTACCTTTCTAACCATGATCCCCGGGTCCACATTGGCCTCGGGCAAAATAACCATGTAGATCAGGTTGAGATCATCTGGTCAAACGGGAAAAAAGAAATTTACCACAACCCGTCCATCGATAGCTACCTGACCATTGTAGAAGGAAAAGGAATCCAATAATTAAATCATACAGATCATGAAAGCTCAAACCTATTTTTTCCTCTTTGTATTTGTTTCCATTGTCATTTTCTCATGTAAGCAACAAAGTTATTATGAGGAATACAATGAAACACTGCTGACCTATCCTTACTCAGATACCAATGCTTTTCCGGTCATTCAGAAGAAGAATGATATTTATCCTTATTCCCGCATTGACGGGTTCAGCCATACGGGTGAACCAAGGGAATGGAAAATAGTAAAACTGGAAAATGAATATATCGAAGTCTATATCCTTCCGGAAGAGGGAGGCAAGGTATGGGGCGCCATTGATAAAACAACAGGGAAGGAATTTATCTATAAAAACAATGTGGTAAAATACAGGGATCTTGCCATGAGGGGGCCATGGACCTCCGGAGGAATCGAATTTAATACGGGTGTGATCGGCCATCATCCCGGCGGGGCAGCGCCAGTAAATTACAAGGTATTTACGGATGATGATGGCTCGGCACATTGTGTGATTGGGGGCATGGACCTTCCATCCCATATGCAATGGCGGGTGGACATATGCCTGCCGGCGAATACGGCTTATTTTGAAACCAGGTCCTCCTGGTACAATGCCACTTCCTTTTACCAGCCCTGTTACTATTGGAGCAATGCAGCGGTAAAGGCCGCTGAGGATCTGCATTTTTATTTTCCGGGGGACCACTGGCTGGGACATAATGGAATGTCTCATCCCTGGCCTGTGGATAAACAGGGCATTGACCGTTCATGGTATATAAACAGTAAAGACCTTGGTTCCAGTTCCTGCCATATCTTTGGAAGTATTGATAATTATTATGTTACCTATTACCATGATGAAGATTTCGGCTCGGGACACTGGTCAGAAATATTCGGAACACCGGGGAAGAAGATATTTTTATGGTCACAGGCAAGGAATGGTGCCATCTGGGAAGATTTACTTACGGATACAAACGGGCAATATGTGGAGGTACAGGCCGGCAGAATGTATAACCAGAACAGTTTCAGCAGCGTACGCACACCCTTCAAGCAAACTGATTTTACGCCCTATTATTCAGACTCCTGGACAGAACGCTGGTTCCCGGTCAGGGGTACGGACGGGGTCACCCGTGTTGCTGAATCAGGAACAATTCATCTTAAGTTTTCGCAGGATGGCATGAATCTGCTGTTCTCCCCCATCCGGGAGATCGATGAAAAAATGATGGTGGCAGTAAATGGCGATGAAATCTCAAATGACCTGGTTGTCATGAAGCCATCTGAAACATATAATGAGGAATTTGGCGGCATCACGGAGAATGACAAAATTGAAGTATACCTGGGGACCGAAAAACTATATTCCTCCGAAGACCAGTTTATTTTAGAAAGGCCCGACAGGGCGGAAGGAGATGCATCGGATGACCCGTTCATTCTGGCAGGTGAACTCGAGAAGCGCAGATCTTATGAGCGGGCCCTTGAAACATACCTGGAGCTGCTTGAAAATGAACAATTCCATCTCAAAGCGCTGGAGCGGGTGGCCGAACTTTACGCCCGCCGCGGTGAAATTGACAAAGCCCTTGATTATACCAGGAAAGTTCTTAAGGTGGATACTTATTCGCCGGGGACCAATTTCATCTATGGGAACCTGCAAAAAATAAAAGGCAATCTAACAGATGCCAAAGACGGATTCAGATGGGCCATGCGTTCCCTGGAATATCACAGTGCTTCCCTGCAACTGCTTTCCGAGATCAGCCTGATGGAAGGGAACCTGGAAATAGCCCAAGACCTGGCTGAAAGATCTTTGACCTATAACAGCCTGAACCTGAACAGTTACAAGATCCAGGCCATCGCCCAGCGGAAACTGGGCAATCACAGGTATGCGGAAGAAATATTGAGGGCTATTCTGGAAATTGACCCCCTTGATCATTTTGCCCTGTTTGAAAGATATCTGCTTAATCCTGGCGTGGGACTGACAACCTTTAATAATTCATTCAAAAATGAAATGGCCAGGGAGGAATACCTTGAACTTGGACTGTTTTATGCCAATCTGGATTTGCACGATGAGGCCATTGGAGTCCTCGAACAGGTCCCGGACTATCCGGCGATCCATTACTGGCTTGCATGGTTGAATCAAGGAGACAAAGAGAAAAGCCAGGGCTACCTGGAGACGGCCCTTGAGGCCAGTCCGGAATTTGTCTTTCCCTACAGGACGGAAACCCTGGAGGTGCTTGACTGGGCCTCAAAGCAGGTCCCGTCGTGGAAAACGGATTATTATGCAGCGCTCATCCTGTGGAACAGGGGACGGAATGAAGAGGCCCTGGGCCTCCTGGAAAAATGGGATGAAGAGCCGCAATTTGTCCCATTTTACTATGCCAGGGCCTGTCTGAAAGGCCTTTATGATGACGCGGGACTGGCAGACATGCAAAAGGCACTGGCTATTGACCCGGACCAGTGGAGGATTTACAGGGAGCTGGCAGATATTTACAATCGGCGCAATGATCTTCAATCTGCCCTGGAGATAGCAGAAAAAGGACATCAGAAATTTCCCGGGAACTTCATCCTCGATATCGCCTACAGCAAAGCCCTGACAAATACAGGCCATTATGAAAAATCCCTGGAGGTGATCAGTAATACGAATATACTTCCTTACGAGGGTGAAAGAAGTGCACAACGCATTTTCGTATATAATCATCTCATGCTGGCTTTTGACAGTTATCAGAAAAGGGATTATGACACGGCACTGGACCATATTGACAAATCCGAAACCTACCCTGAAAACCTGGGTTCAGGCTCGCCCAGTTATCCGGATTTCCGCAACCAGAACATACTGCGGGCCATGATCTATAACAAGACCGGAGAGCAAGAGAAAGCACGCAAGGCCAATGATGAGATCCAGGCATATACCGAAAGATTTGGCGAAATGAGGGGAGGCAATATATACGAGCGGAGGTTTACAGACACATATGTAGCACCTTTTTAACAGAAAAAATCCCGTACATCATGAAAACCCGGACTTACCTCTTCCTGTTTGTATTGGTATCCATTGTCATCGGCTCATGCAAACAACACCCATCTGTTGAGGTATACAATGAAACATTGATGACCTATCCGTTTTCAGATACCAATCCTTTTCCCATCATTCATAACAGGAATGATATTTATCCCTATTCCCGCATTGACGGGTTCAGCCATACGGGTGAACCCAGGGAATGGGAAGTAGTAAAACTCGAGAATGAATACATCGAAGTCTATATCATACCTGCTATTGGCGGCAAGGTATGGGGGGCCATTGACAAGGCAAGCGGGAAGGAATTTGTTTACAACAATGATGTTGTAAAATTCAGGGATATTGCCTTGAGAGGTCCATGGACAATGGGAGGAATAGAATGGAATTCAGGTGTGATCGGTCATCATGCCGGTGCCGCAACCCCTGTAAATTACACAGCATTTACAGATGATGATGGCTCAGCACATTGTGTGGTCGGCGGAATGGATCTGCCATCCCATCTGCAATGGAGGGTGGATATATCCCTGCCTCCGAAAACCACCTATTTTGAGGCTACTACTACCTGGTATAATGCAACATCTTTTTACCAGCCATATTACCATTGGAGCAACACTGCCATGAAAGCAGCTGAGGATCTGCGTTTTTATTTTCCGGGGGACCACTGGATCGGACATAATGGAGTGTCACATCCCTGGCCTCTAGATGAACAGGGTATTGACCGTTCATGGTATAAAAACAATGCAGACAGGGACAATAGTTCATACCATGTCATTGGAAGTCTTGATAATTATTATGTTTCCTATTACCATGATGAAGATTTCGGTATGGTACACTGGTCTGAGATCTTTGGAACACCCGGGAAAAAGATCTGGTTATTTTCACAGGCCCGGGATGGAGCCATCTGGGAAGATTTACTTACGGACACACACGGGCAATTTGTCGAGGTGCAGGCCGGCAGGATGTACAACCAGAACAGCTTCAGCAGTGCACACACACCCTTTAAACAAACGGATTTTATTCCCTATAATACAGATTCCTGGACAGAACGCTGGTTCCCGGTCAGGGGTACAGGCGGAGTCACCCGGGCTGGTGAATCGGGAACCATTCACATAATGTTTTCACCGGATGGAATGAACCTCTCGTTTTCTCCTGTCAGGGAGATCAATGAAAAAATGATGGTCGCAGTAAATGGCGATGAAATCTCAAATGACCTGGTTATCATGAAGCCATCTGAAACATTCAGTGAGGTATTTGCCGGCATCACGGAGAATGACAAAATCGAAGTATACCTGGGAACTGAAAAACTATGTTCCTCTGAAGACCAGTTTATTTTAGAAAGGCCCGACAAGGCGGAAGGAGATGCACTGGATGACCTGTTTATCCTGGCCGGCGAGCTTGAGAAGCGCAGGTCTTACCACAGGGCCCTTGAAACATACCTGGAGCTGCTCGAAAAAGAACCGCTCCATCTCAAAGCGATGGAGCGGGTGGCAGAACTCTATGCCCGCCGGGGTGAGATTGACAGGGCCCTTGACTATACCCGGAAGGTGCTGAAGGTGGATACTTATTTGCCGGGGACCAATTTCATCTATGGGAACCTGCAAAAAATAAAAGGCAATCTTACAGATGCCAAAGACGGATTCAGGTGGGCCATGCGTTCCCTGGAATATCACAGTGCTTCCCTGCAACTGCTTTCCGAGATCAGCCTGATGGAAGGTAACCCGGAAATGGCCCAGGACCTGGCTGAAAGGTCTTTGACCTATAACAGCCTGAACCTGAACAGTTACAAGATCCAGGCCATCGCACAGCGGCAACTGGGCAATCACAGGTATGCGGAAGAAATATTGAGGGTTATTCTGGAAATTGATCCCCTGGACCATTTTGCCCTGTTTGAGAGATATCTTCTCAATCCGGGTGACATGGGACTAACCACCTTCAATAATTCATTCAAAAATGAAATGGCCAGGGAGGAATACCTTGAACTGGGACTGTTTTATGCCAAATTGGGCTTGCCCGAGGAGGCCATTGGAGTTCTTGAGCAGGTCCCGGACTATCCGGTGATCCATTACTGGCTTGCATGGTTGAATCAAGGAGACAAAGAGAAAAGCCAGGGTTACCTGGAAAGGGCCCTGGAGGCCAGTCCGGAATTTGTCTTTCCCTACAGGGCAGAAACCCTGGAGGTGCTTGACTGGGCCTCAACGCAGGTCCCGTCGTGGAAGACAGATTATTATGCAGCGCTCATTCTGTGGAACAGGGGACGGAATGATAACGCCCTGGGACTGCTGGGAAAATGGGGTGATGAGCCGGAATTTGTGCCCTTTTACTATGCCAGGGCCTGTTTGGGAGGTCTTTATGATGACGGGGGACTGGCAGACATGCAAAAGGCACTGGCTGTTGACCCGGACCAGTGGAGGATTTACAGGGAACTGGCAAATATATATAATCAGCGCGGAGAGTTTTTATCTGCCCTGGAGATAGCAGAAAAAGGCCATCAGAAATTTCCCGGGAACTTCATCCTCGATATCGCCTACAGCAAAGCTTTGACAAATACGGGTCATTATGAAAAATCACTGGATGTACTCGGTAAAACAAATGTCCTTCCCTATGAGGGTGAAAGAAGCGCACAGAATATTTTTGAATATAATTATCTCATGCTGGCTTTTAGCAGTTACCAGAAAGGAAATTACGACTCAGCACTGGATTATCTTGATAAATCCGAAGCCTATCCTGAAAACCTGGGTTCAGGCATGCCCCATCATCCGGATTACCGGAATCAGAACATACTGAGAGCCAGGATTTATAATAAAACCGGTGAACGTGAAAAAGCCCGCAAAGCCAATGATGAGATCCGGGAATATACCAGCAAATTTGGGGAAATGAGAGGTGGCAGCATATTTGAGCAAAGGTTCAGAGACTCATTCACACAACCGTTTTAATGCAAGGAATGGTCATCACACAGCTTTCAGGCAGGATATAATTTCCCCGATATAGAATTTATGGAAATCCTTTTTAGGGTAATTTTTCCCTACCAGGTTCTGTACTGCAAAATTATCTTCTGTCAGCCAGTCAGCATAAAGTTTCCGGCATTCCAGCACCATTTTGCATTGCTGGTAATAAATGTTTCCGGTTTCGGTGGTCAGCGGGACCAACCCCGTTTCTGCAACCTTATCGACATCTTTGCCGGAACGGGTTCCGCAGAACTGCAGGATATCCCTGTACTGGTCCTCCAGGAAGCAGAGTGTGTAATGATCCGAGGCCTCCATGAATGCAAAGGTATACCTGTGAGGCCTTACAAAACAGAATGCCACGGGTAGATGCCAGAGTATGCCCAGCCCCCCCCAGCTGGCCGTCATGGTATTGAAATTACCTGGATCACCCGCCGTGATCAGCATCCAGTCATCATCAATCAGATGAAATACATTTTCATTCAATTCCTTTACCGGGATCTTTGCAAATTTCTTTTCCATTATTCTGTGAGTTTAAACGCAAGATAAGCATTTAAGGTTTTTTTTTTACCTTCGTTTTACTAACCGGGAAATACAAACATCCCCATCTCCCAATCATTACCGTATGGCCAAGAGAACCATAGACAGGGTATCCCTGAGATACAGACTCCTGAAGATCTATGCGATTTTTGTACACTGGGTCTTCTACCGCCGGATTGAAGTAAAATTCAGGGACCGGATCCCGAAAGACCGGCCTGTCCTGCTTGCACCAAACCACCAGAATGCACTGATGGATGCCATGGCCCCGCTGTTGACCTCCCGCCGTGATCCGGTCTTCCTTGCCCGTGCCGATATATTCAAAAATAAATTTGTTGCCGGCATATTGCGTTTTCTTAAGATATTGCCGGTTTACAGGATCCGTGATGGCGCCAATGAGCTTGGTAAAAACGAAGCGGTATTCCAGGAAGCAATGGAGGTGCTTATGAGTAAAAAGAGCCCGGTATGTATCATGCCGGAAGGAAATCACGGGAATAAGCGCAGATTAAGACCCCTTGTCAAGGGGATCTTCCGGGTTGCTTTTCAGGCACAGGAGACATATGGAGAGCAGCCAGGTGTTGTGATTGTTCCGGTGGGACTCGATTACTCGAAATACACCATCTTCAGAGGTAAATTATTGATACAGTTTGGGGAACCCATAGAGGTTAACGAATATTATGCAGCTTATCTCCAAAACCAGGCAAAGACTATCAATATGATCCGGAACCGGCTGGCCGAAGAATTGAGAAAATACATGATAGACATCCAGTCTGAAGATCACTATGAAATGTACATGGTGCTCCGTAATGTATACAACGATGAGATGCGCAAACAGACGGGCCATGAGAAAAACACACTCTACAACAGGCTGATAGCTGACCAGCAGATGATAGCAAAACTTTATGAGGTTGAACAACAAGGAGGTGAAAATATCCAGGCACTTGATAAATTATGCTCCACGTACCAAAAGGGAATTGATGACCTGGGGATGCGCGACTGGTTATTCAAGCATTCCAGGTACTCCTGGATGGGCCTGATCCTGGCCGGTCTGGGCATGCTGGCCTTGCTGCCGGTTTTTCTTTATGGTGGGGTCACCAACTATTTTCCCTACTGGCTGCCAGCAAAAATCTCAAAGAAGCTTAAGGATCCTCAGTTCCATAGCAGCTTTAAATACGTCATCGGACTGATCCTTTTTCCCCTTTATTATCTGATTCTGTTCATCCCTGTTTGGATCCTTACAGACCCGGGATGGATCAAATGGGCTTTCCTGGCAAGCCTGCCCGTGACAGGGTTTTTTGCACATACATATTTCATCTGGTTTAAAAAACTGAGATCATTGTGGAAATACCAGTTCCTGACCGGCCGAAAAGATGAGCAGCTTGATTCTCTCAAAAATCTCCGCAAGCATATTATCAGGACGGTTGATGGACTCATTCGAAAATGTGTATAACCTGCTTAACAGCAATTTAACTGGATAAATGGATAAGAAATATTATCTTCGCAAAAAAATCGATAAGGCATTATGAGGAGAGGTGAATTGAAAGAAAAAATAATCAGCGGCATCCAGCAGATCGGGATCGGAGTGGGCAATCTGCGAGAGGCATGGAAGTGGTATCGTGAGCATTTTGGGATGGACATCAGGGTTTTTGAAGAAAAAGCAATCGCAGACCTGATGCTGCCATATACCGGGGGGCAACCCCAGGCAAGGCATGCCGCCCTTGCCTTGAACCTTCAGGGTGGAGGCGGTTTCGAGATCTGGCAGTATACCAAAAGGATCCCGGTACCACCAAAGAACCGTATCCACCTGGGGGACCTGGGTATAAACGCTGCCAAGATCAAATCATCAAATCTGTATGCCAGCTACCAGTTCTTCCAAAACAAAGGCATCAATATCAACGGGATATCAAAAGATCCGGCGGGGGGTGAACACTTCTTCGTGAAAGACCCCTATGATAATCTTTTCCAGGTAGTCAGTGATGATTCGATCTTTCGGAACGAGAAGAAATTAACCGGTGCCACATTCGGTGCCTGGATCGGTGTTTCCAACATAGACCGCGCACGAAAGCTTTACAGCGGGATCCTTGGTTATGATGATGTTATTTATGACGTGGAAGAGAAGTTTGATGACCTGTCCGATCTTCCCGGGGGTAACCATTTATTCAGAAGGGTATTACTCAAGCATAGTAAAAACGTAAGAGGCACATTCAGCCGTCTTTTTGGTCCCAGCCAGATCGAACTGGTCGAGGTCAAGGACCGCCGCCCAAACAAGATATATGAAGGCAGGCAATGGGGAGACCTGGGATTCATCCACCTGTGTTATGATATTATCGGCATGGATGCATTGCGTAAAGAATGCGAGGCGAAGGGATTCCCTTTTACCGTAGATTCAACCCATAAACATGATGTGACTTTTGATATGGGAGAAGCAGCAGGCCATTTCTCTTACGTTGAAGACCCAGACGGCACCCTTATCGAATTTGTGGAAACCCATAAATTGCCTGTCAGTAAAAGGCTTGGATGGTATATCAATCTCCGCAAAAGGAATCCGGAAAAGCCCCTCGCCAACTGGATCCTGAAAGCCTTGAAATACAACAGGGTCAAGGACAAGAAAAAGCATTGACCTTTCCGGGTGTCACCCTACTGATGGAACATTTCCAGATTTCGCCAGTGAAAATATTCAGGGTACATCAGTACCATGTCCTGATCCGGATGTCCTTCGATATAGTGTAACAATTTTTCCAGATCTTCCATTTTCTGGCTCGAAAAAGCCTCCGTGCATAACCGAAAGAATTCCACGTAGGTCCTTAATCTGACTAACCTTTCATCAATTGCAGGATCATTGTTATTTTCAATGATCCGATTTAACCTGTCCAATATTTTACTTGTTGTTGGTTGAATGCCCGTAGCCTGATCCATGAAGGATTCATCACCTATCTCTTTATATGGCTCTTTATATGGCTCTGGGTGCAATTCTGAAAAAATAATGGCACAGACTTCTTCTGTTTCAGCTGCCTGCGCACCGTAGTATTTCTGGCAATAATCATGCAATCCTGCATCTATGTCAAATGCCGGATCCCAGCAGGCCCTGGCAAAGAACCAGTTGTTGAAGCTGTAGCGCCACCAGTTTTCCATGGGTACAACCAAAGAAATGACTCCCCTAAACCCCTTCTCCAGCGCGTTTTGAACCAGGTTTGCAGAAAAAACCGGGCGCAGCCAGACATTTGCCCTGGACCTGTAATTATCACCCATATAATATTCAAACTGGTACACGCCTCCGGCCATGCTTGATTTCTGGATCCATTCGCCCGCCAGATCTTCCATTGCCCCGATATCAGGACACCAGAGTACCGACATGTTAGCCGGAATTTCGTCCGCCGGAGGCTGCCAGGTTTGAGGCCTGTATGCCAGGTGTTCAACAATCATGTCCGGCCGGACTTTTTTCACCTTCTCAGCTACCCGTTTGGCTGCGTTAAATACTGTCTGCGGGTTTTTGCATCCTTCACATTCACAGTAATTACCTCCATCAAGCGGCCAGGTCCCAATAATATGGAACTCAGGATGTATGGATGCATAATCAGCGATGGCTGAGGCATAATATTCTACGGCATCCGGATTTGAATAACACATTTGTCCCGAATAAGGAGGTTCGCCCAGTTTTCTTTCACCGTCGTTCAGTGCAAACCAATCAGGGTGCTGATCAAACAGGGAACGAGGGAAAAAAACGTGCGTACAATGTTCGCTCATTTCAATGACAAACCCACGCTTCTGAAGTTCCGGCAACAGTTCATCGCTGACCTCCTTCCAGATAGAAGCGTGGGCGGAGCCGGCACAATCGCTCGGGCGGTCTTCAGAGACAAGGATAAAATTCATTCTGTTTTTGGCCATCCAGTCGATAAAAACGCTGCCCAATTCCACGCTGCTTCCCTTCAGCCCATAAGGGGTAAGTCCCCTGTGCTCCAAAACAGGATTGAACACCCTTGAACCCGGCTGGAACTCAACCCTCACCTTCCGGGGAACGACTTCTTCCTCTTGGCCAGGATAGAAGAAAGAACACCCTGCTTCTTCGAGCAATGTATAAACACCATAAAGCAGTCCCCTGGATTCGGCAGCAGATATCAGTATACCCTGATGATCAGTCTCAATGCCAAAACCATCCCATTTTAATTTATCATTGTTTTCATGGATCATCCGGATGGCCGCAACATCATCTTTCACCGAAGATGAACTGATAATCTGGAGACGGGAACCTGTAATTTTTCCGAGGTAATCCTGAAGTTCAGTTGCGGCAAACCTGGTAACCTCATCAGTTTCATCCGGGATGACAATATGATTGAGGTTTGCACTGTCTCCGATGACCAACTTCCCATTCCCCTTTTGATGGGCACAGGAAAAGAGGACCAGTGCCAGGACAAATGATATGAATATCTGAGGAACAGGGAGATTCTTTTGCGGTATCAAGATGTGTGTTTTTATTTGGTAAACATGCGGTACAGTACCGGCACCACGATCAGAGACATAAAAGTAGATACGAAGAGTCCACCAATAATGGTCCATCCCATTGGTGCCCAAAGCGTTCCGCCACGAAGCGTCAGGGGGAGGAGTCCACCGATGGTAGTGAATGTTGTCAGTACGATCGGCGTAAACCGGGTCTCTCCTGCCTGCTTTATGGCAGTTATCTTATCCATGCCTTCTTCCATCAGCTTATTGATATAATCAACCAGGATGATGGAATTATTTACGACAATACCGATCAGGCTGATCAATCCTATTAAGGCTGTGAAGGAGAAAGAATACCCTGTAATATAAAGGGCCAGCACGGATCCGATCATGGCAAGGGGAAAAGCGGAGAAAATAATAATCGGCTGGGAGAATGACCTGAACTGCAGTACAAGTACTGCGAAAATGGCTATCAATGCGATGATGCTCGCCCGTAACATCCCTCCGAAGCTTTCTTCCCTGCTCTCCAGCTCTCCGGTAAATTTATATTCATAATCTGCAGGTATGGGATAGGACTGGAAACGGGCATCAAGGGACGCTATGATATCATCCAGGTCATAACCTTTCCTGATATCAGCCGTCAGGCTGCCGTTTCTATCCATGTCAAAATGTGTGATGATCCCGGGGGCTTCCTTCAGTTCCAGCCTGACCAGCTGTTTCAAAGGAATCTGCCTCCCGGCCAGGGAACTGACATAGATCCTGTCAAAATCTTCAAACCTGATCCGGTCATTGAAAGGAAGCCTGAGGACAATGTCAAACTCATTCCCGTCCACATCCCTGAAACTGGATACCGGCATGCCGGTGATGGCAGTGCGGATGGTCCTGTCAATCTCATATACGGGCACGCCCAGCATACTGGCCTTGTCGCGGTTAATATTGATATAGAAATCCGTGCTTGCCTTGCTGAGCTGGTTATCAATATTTACCAGTCCGGGTTCCTCCCTGAGGAAGGCTTCAAAATCTTCAGACAGTTTTGCGAGCATATCCATATTCGGACCGGTAATTTTAACAACCAGGGGGGCTTCCACCGGAGATCCCTGCTCTAATTCCTTCACATAGATCCTGGCCCCGGGAAAATCACTGAACAGGTTCCGGAGGTCCGTGATCATCCCGTCAAATTGTTCTACTTCATATTCCTCCAGCTCTACAAATATCTCGGCAAAATTCTTTTCAAAACGCTTCGGAAAAATATTGTAATAAATCCTTGGATTACCATGGCCCACATTCGTGGCATAATGTTTAACCCCATCCAGGGTGTCAAGCATGGATTCAACCTTTCTGGCCACATCATCGGTTTTATCAATATTGATCCCATCCGGGGTATGGATCCTGATCATAAACTGCGGTTTCTCTGCTTTCGGGAAAAAGCTTACCCCGACAAAGAGGAACAATAACAGGGATCCGGCCAGGAGGGCCAGTGAGATCAGGATGATCAATCCCCGCCTCCGCAGGGCAAAATCCAGGCTTTTTCTGTACGGCCCTGCGATCAGGTACCTCAGCAGGAATTTCAGGTTAAGCTCCCGCTTCTCCTGCGTTCTACCTGTATGCTTTTTAAGGAAAATGCTTGACAAATATGGGGTGAGCAGCAATGCAATGCAGAGGGAGGCAAAGAGGGTAAAGATAACGGTTACCGGCATGCTCTGAATAAAACGGCCGGCTTTGTCAGGCATGGCAATGATCGGGATAAATGCCAGCATGGTGGTAACCGTGGCACTGATGATGGGCCATCCCAGCTGTGCGCTCCCTTTCACTGCAGCATCTTTCTTGGCATTTCCAAGGCCGATAAATCGTTCAATATTTTCTACAATGACAATGGAATTATCTACCAGGAGTCCCAGTGAAATGATCAATCCTGCTATTGACATCTGTTGCAGTCCGAAGCCGCTCAGGTCAACGAATCCGAGCCCGATCAGGATGGAAAGCGGTATGGCGATGATCACCAGCAGTGAGGCCCTGAACCCCAGCGACAGGAAAATGACAAGTCCGACGAGCAGAATCCCGAAAAAGAGATTTGACAGGAAACCATTGATCCGTTCATCCACACTGTCCGCCTGATCAAATACTTTGACAAGCTGCATCTCACTGTCCAGTTCCGAAGCATGATCCTCAAGAATTGGATGGATTTTTCCGGTGATCTTGAATATATTATATCCTTCTTTCTGTTTAACCGTAAGGAAAACCGCACGTTCCCCCTGATACCTTGCATAGTAAATATTATCCGCGTAATCGAACCGGACATCGGCAATGTTTTTAAGGTAGATATTTCTCCCATTATAGGAACTCACAACGGTATTGCTGATCTCGTCCATGTCCTGGTATGATCCGCTGGTTTTGATGCTGAAATCCCTTTCACCTATTTTCATGCTGCCTCCCGGGATATTGGCATTGTTGCTCATGATGGCCTTGTTCACAAGGTCAATGGATATATTCATTTGTGACATTTTTTCCAGGTCCAGTGATACCCTCAGTTCCTGTTCCGGTATGGCTAACAATTCAACCAGTTTTACACCCGGCACCCTTTCGATCTTTTTCTTTAGCGTCTCGGCTTCATCTTCCATGACAGCGAAATCGGCCGTTTCCGATACAATGGCCAGGTGCATCATCACGACATCGGTACTGTTCCATTCCAGTATCTCCAGATCATAGATCTCATCCGGCAGTTCATCCCTTATGCTATTAACCTGCTGTACGACCTCATCGAACTTTTCATCCGGATCGGATTCAAATGTGAATTCAACGGATGTAACCAGAATACCATCACGCATGGCGGTTTCCATCCGCTTGATGTCATCCAGCTCATTGATGGCTTCCTCAAGCGGTGTGGCAACCAGCTGTTCCAGATCGATGGGGTTACTGCCAGGATAGATAATGATGACGCTGGCCCCGGGTACCTGCATCGGAGGATCCTCGGAACGGGGCATGGTAAAAAAGGCGCTGACTCCCACGATCATCAGTAAGAGGAATGCCGTCAGGGTAAACTGGTAGTTGTCGATGGCCAGTCTCGGTATTTTCATGAT
>Ga0111175_1093_pt1 | contig 17084 bp, 11 predicted proteins | sample DeeMarSWOR324_28_FD_80228 | JGI IMG/M metagenome (GOLD analysis project Ga0111175, IMG submission 80228) | Bacteroides sp. SM23_62
ATTCCTGCTGCCTGGCTGATTGAACAGTGCGGATGGAAGGGGAAACGCATGGGTGATGCAGGGACCTTTGAGAAGCAGCCCCTGGTGCTGGTAAATCATGGAAATGCTACCGGCAGACAAATCCTTGATCTCGCAAAGCGCATTGAAGAGGAAGTGGTTGGGAAATACGGAATCATGCTGGAAAAAGAGGTGAATATTATCTGATCAATCTCCGAAGATGACCGTCTTGTAGGCAGCCTCCAGTATCTCCTCAGCGGTTTCCCTGTCCCTGGCTTCTGAATAGATCCTCAATAATGGCTCCGTACCGCTTGCCCGAAGCATGACCCACTCATCATCATTAAAACAGAACTTGGACCCATCGAGTTCGTCAATTGATTCAACCTCAAACCTTCCGAATGATCTGTATTCCCCCATCCTGCATTTCTCCATGATCCTAGAGCGTTTCTCCTTGGAAATCGGTATGTCCCGGCGGCTGCAGGCAAAGGGACCGGTTACCTTGTAGATCTCCTTTAATATGTCATCGAGGGACTTCCCGGTCTCAGCCATGAACTGCAGAATGGTCAGCGCGATCCAGATACCGTCCCTTTCAGGCAGGTAGCCCTGGATGGCAATCCCTCCGGATTCCTCTCCCCCCACCAGTACCTCATCGGTCAGCATGATCTTGCAGATGTCCTTAAAACCGATGGGAACCCTGGTGATCATCAGGCCATAGCTCAAACTAAGCCTGTCCACTTTGCTCGTGGATGAAAAACCGGTGATTACCTTTCCGCTTAAATTCCGGTACTTGGCCAGGTAATGTATCAGGATCAGGATGATCCGATGGGAATCAATGTATTGTCCGTCCCCATTGACCAGTGCTATCCTGTCGCCGTCCCCGTCGATGGCAAGTCCAAGGTCAAAATCCCCGGATTTCCTGATATACTCACTTATCTCCTGCAGGTTCCTTTCCAGGGGCTCAGGAGGTGTAAATCCGAATTGGGGATCAACGGTACAATGCAGGAATCTGGCTTTTTTAAGGATCTTTTTTATGACTCGCTGGCCACTCCCATACATTGCGTCAAAAACGATCTTCAGTCCCGCTTTATTAATCTGTTTAAGATCGAAATGGTCCCTGATATAATTGAAATAGAGATCCTCGAGATCGATGTATTTGATCAGCTCGAGTTCGATGAATACATCCCACCTGAACAACTCAAGGTCAAATTCTTTTTCAATGGAGATCAAATGCTCGATATCTCTCAGGTCATCTGCCAGCAGTGAACCACCATAGCTCCCCTTTACCTTGAATCCGTTATAGCGGTAATCATTATGGCTGGCTGTGATCATGATGCCAAGGCTGGTCCCCAGTTCTTTCACTGCCAGGCTCACCATGGGTGTGGTGACAAAATCTTCTGCAATCCTTACCCGTATACTCTTGGCAGCCAGTACTTTGGCAGCTGTTTCCGCAAACATCCTGCCTAGAAAACGTGTATCGTATCCGATAACCACCTCCGGGTTGCTGTATTTCCTTAGCAGCCAGGTGGCGGTCGCGCTGGTGGCTTTAGCCACATTGGCGACGGTAAACTGGCTGGCAACTATCCCCCTCCAGCCATCGGTGCCGAATTGAATTCTTTCCATTAAGGTTTTGACGTGATTTCAGACTTAAATTACGCTTTTTTTTTTTGATTTTCCAGCCTGAAAATGCCGATTAATTGAAAATTTTCCGCCGATTCAAGGCATTCTGGTATGAACGTGCGTTTTTGTTATGTTGAGAGAGGGTACTGGCAAAATTATGGTAGCCGGAAAAATCCTCCCTGGCACACATATAGAGGAATTTATGCCTTTCATGATTGAGTACAGCATCAATGGCCGATACGGAAGGGATGACTATCGGTCCCGGGGGGAGTCCCCCTTGCCGGTAGGTATTATAGGGTGATTCAATCGCCAGGTGCTTTTTCAAAACCCTTGTAATGCTCATATCCCCGGCGGCGAATTTCACAGTGGGATCGGCCTGGAGCCGTATCCCCTGCTTCAACCGGTTCATGTAGAGTCCCGCAATACGCGCTTCCTCATCTTTTTTCAGCGTTTCTTCATCGACGATCGATGCGAGTGTCATGACCTGCATGGGACTCAATCCTATATTCCTGGCAAGGGCCAGTCTTTTCTCATTCCAGAAAATCCTGTACTCCCTTACCATCCTTTCCAGGAACTGGGATGCAGATGTGTTCCAGTAGATCTCATAGGTATTGGGAATGAATACCCCGTAAACGGTCTCACTTGTCAACTGGTGCTCAGCCAGGAGTGCGGAATCCCGAAAAATGGAAAGGATCCCGACCGAATCCGCTTCGATCTGGGCAGCCACTGTTCCGGCCAGTTTCTGAGGTGTCCTGATATTGTTGAATACCAGCTGTACAGGTTCCTGCCGGCCCGACCTGAGCAGACCGATCAATTGATTGTTACTAAGGCCGTCGCGTATCCTGTACCTGCCGGGATGGACATTGCTGGGATAGTTTTTCTGGTGTGCCAGCCACCTGAATGAGCTTGTATCCCTTAAGATATTATGTCCGGCCAGGAGCTGAAGCACTTCTTCAAATCCGGAACCGGTAGGGATAAAAAGATCCATATCCTTGTCCGCTGTTAATTTCACGTTGCTGCGCCAGATCCTGTTATACATGCTCCCTGCAGCCACCAATGCGGTAAGGAGCAGCACCAGGAAAAAAATGATCACTATGGTTCTTCTCATCCTGAGATATGCAAAAAGAATACAATGATAATGAAGCTTTAAAAATAATATAACAGTTATTTATACAGGCTTATTATTTTTAGGTTTTATAAAACCCAATAATTCTGCCATGGAAAAGACCAAAAGGATAGCTATGATCGCCCATGATAACCGGAAAAAGGACCTGATCGAATGGGTCGAATGGAACTGGGAGATCCTGCAGGATCACAAGATCATCTGCACAGGAACAACGGGACGCCTCGTTGAAGAAGCGCTGAGCCTGAATATGAAAGGAAGAACCAGCAAGAAACCCGAGATAACCAAACTGAGATCCGGTCCGCTGGGAGGTGACCAGCAAATGGGGGCCCTGATCACCGAGGGGAAGATCGATATCATCATATTCCTGTGGGATCCCATGCATGCCCAGCCCCACGATGTGGATGTGAAGGCGCTGTTACGCATCTCGGTGCTTTATAATATACCGACTGCCTGCAACCGCTCAACGGCAGACTTCATGATCTCGTCGGAACTGTTCAACCAGCCTTACCAGCCATTGCTGAAGGATTACGAAGAGCATACCAACCGCAGTCTGGGAGACTGAGCCTTTTCAAGGGCCATCATTACCAGAACACCCAGGTATACAGCTGCTTTTCCTGGATTCTTGTGTGGAAATTTTAATATGCCGGCCAGGTCCGGCCAGGTTATAAAAAACCCTCCGGCCTTTAAGACAGCAAAGGGCAGAGGGTTGTCAGCAAATTTTATGCAATGGGCCTAACTCAGTCTGGCCAGTGCATTTTTGAGCCGTTTCATGGCCTCTACCAGGTTCTCATCCGAGTTGGCAAAGGAGATCCGGATGCAGTCAGGGGCCCCGAAGGCCGCTCCAGGTACTGTGGCAATATGTCCTGATTCCAGCAGGTACATACAGAGGTCGCCGGAATCTTTTATATCCCTGCCTTCCACTGATTTGCCAAAATAGGCACTCATATCCGGGAACACATAGAAGGCACCCCCGGGTACGGAACATTTGACCCCGTCGATGGTCTCAAGATGCCCCAGTACCAGGTCCCTCCTCCGCTTAAATGCCTTGTTCATTTCCTGGGTGGGACCATGATCACCGGTCAGGGCGGTGATGGAAGCGATCTGGGCAACCGCAGTGGCCCCAGAGGTAAACTGTCCCTGAAGCTTGGTGACCGCCTTCGTTATCCAGACAGGGGCAGCAATGTATCCAAGCCTCCAGCCGGTCATGGCATAGCCTTTGGATACCCCATTTACCAGGACAACCCTGTCCTTAACATTGGGGAACTGGGCAATGCTTTCATGTTTCCCGACAAAATTGATATGTTCGTAGATCTCATCCGAGATGATGATGATCCGCTCATGGGGAGCAAGCACATTGGCAAGGGCCTCCAGCTCATCTTTGGAATACACGGAACCCGTGGGATTGGAAGGTGAACAGAGCAGGAGGGCCCGGGTCTTGGGGGTGATGGCCTGAGCCAGTTGCTCGGGGGTCACCTTGAAATCATTTTCAATACCCGTATCAATAATAACGTTCGTTCCTTCGGCGATCTTTGACTGCTCGGCATAGCTCACCCAGTATGGGGCCGGAATAATGACCTCGTCCCCCGCATTGATGATACAGAGCAACACATTGACAATGCTGTGTTTGGCTCCATTAGAAACGGTGATCTGATCAGGGGTATAATCAAGTCCGTTCTGTTTCTTCAGTTTATCGACGATGGCCTGCCTCAATGCCGGGTAACCGGCAACGGGAGGATAAAATGAATAATTATCGTCAATCGCCTTTTTGGCGGCTTGCTTGATGTGATCCGGTGTATTGAAATCCGGTTCCCCTACACTCAAATTAATTACATCGATCCCTTCAGCCTGAAGATCCTTGCTTTTTTGGTTCATGGCAATGGTTGCCGAAGCAGACAACTTTGCCAAACGATCAGATACCTGTTCCATAAAATAATTACAATTAATAAATTAAAACTAAATTCAATGATTTGATATGAATTTTCAAAAATACACTTTTCATAATAATTTAATTAATATTGTAATGAAGAATCTCCTAAAAAATTATCAACATGGAAATCTGGCTTGAATTGCTGAAATACACCCTCCCTGCGCTTGTGGTTTTTCTCACAGCATTTGTCATCCTTCGAGGATTCTTGAGGCAGGAGGAAATCAGGATTGAGAAGCAGACTTCCGACCGTAACCGGAAGACGGTTTTGCCCATCCGCCTGCAGGCATATGAGAGGCTGGCCCTGCTGCTGGAAAGGATATCCCCGGAAGCCATCATCATGCGTATCAGTAAACCGGGCATGACCGCCAAGCAACTGCACTCGGAACTGCTCATCTCCATCCGGGCCGAGTTTGACCATAACATTTCCCAGCAGGTTTATATCAGCAACGAAGCCTGGGAATTGATCATCAGTGCCAGGGGTAAGGTCATAAACCTTATTAATACGGCGGCCGACCAGGTCAAGGACGAAGCCACGGCCCTAACCCTCAGCCAGAAGATCTTTGAGAAAGCCATGGAACTGAAAGCCCAGCCCATTACCGAGGCCATGCAATATCTCAAAAAGGAAATGGAACAGTTCTTTTAAAAGGCAATTGTAGAACAGGTTTACAAAACATCCAATTATTAGGTAATCAGCATTCTGGCAGGAATATTGTGGTGGTGTGTTTTGAACTATTTTTTGGCTGTCGTTTCAGGCAGGAAATCTTCCATCAGCCAGAATTCCTTTTCACCATCTTTCCAGCCGGCAAAAACAAATGTTTTTCCGTCAGGAGACCAGTCAAGGTGAACGATATGATAATCCACAAGGCCCGTTTCAATATCACGAACGCTGCCGTCTTCAACCGAGACGATCTTAATCAAGGGACTTGGCTGATCATAATCAAACTCGTTAAAGGCGATCCTTTTACTGTCGGATGACCAGGCCAGTTCAACATGAGCACTGGCATCAGGAACCTCAGTAAGGACCCTCGATGTACCGTCATCAAGATCGATCACGATCAATTCTTTCTTATTAGGGGGTTCTTTTTCTCCCGTTATATACGCTATAAGCTTTCCATTCGGGGACCATCCCAAGGTAGTAATCCATTTATTACATTCGGATTTTAAAAGTTTTGGTGTCCCACCTGATGAATTGATTATGTATATATCCCTCTCCATGGGCTGATCCGATTGACCTTCCTGTAATCTGGTCCTGACAAATGCTATGGATTTTCCGTCGGGTGACCAGCAGGGATTATAATCAGTGAATGGTACATCGGGTTCCGTGATCTGTGTCGGATTTTCACCCTCCACGGTCATTGTCCAGATTTGCATGGTCGGGTCATTATCTATTAAAACTGTGTCGTCATAACTTTTTGCTGACATTACGATTTTTTGTCCGTCTCGGGATATCCTCATCCCTGCCCCGAAAGGCCTGAAAAAGATCCTGGCTTCAGATCCTACGAGAATATCGCTTGTCTCACCACTCTCCGCTGGTATTACTGATATAGCACAATTGGGAGGAATGGTGTCCTGGTCGTAATCTTTTGTAAAATAGATCCGTTTCCCGTCAGGAGACCAGCGCGGCTGGAATCCAGAACCATAGTATATCATGGACGCCTGTCCACCCTGCTCGGGTAAAGTATACAGTGCGAATTCCGGCTTGGTTAACATCAAGGCACCTATTTTGTTATCTGTACTCCAGCCAGCCAGCAGTCTCACCAATCTTCCATCGGGTGCCATGATTGTTGTTCTTTCCCCTGCCGGTTTTCCATTTTGATCTACAGAAATAATATTAATTTGCAGCGTCTCATCACCATCGAGAAAAGCGATTTTACTGGCATCTGGTGACCAAACAAGGCTGGATGCATTCCTGGATTCAGCGACCAAAGATGGAGATCCGCCAGAAGCCGGTATCGTCCATAAACTTCCCCCAAATCGTCCAAGAAATTGATCTTCTACAAAAGCAATCATTTCTCCGTCTGGAGAAAAGACCGGTTCCCTGGACTGAAATTCTACCAATTGTTTAGGCTCACCTCCATTCACCGGCACTGTATAAACATGCATTTTATTATTCTCAATGGAAGAATATGCCAAACTTTTACCCTCGGGTGACAGACTGATCCTGTAATTAACCACCCTTACATCACGGAAGTTCTTGATTACTTTATTAGGTTGTCCACCCTCGGATGGAACCACATATATGCTCTGCTTCCAATTTTGTTCTTTAAGTGAATCCTGCGGGAGAATATCATTAAATGCGATCCATTTACCATCTGCTGACCAAGCTAGTCCAGACCATTCGACAGGTACGTTCTCAGTATTTATATGTCTGGGCTTTCCCGGGAGATCCGGCCCCAGTGTACCAGAAAGCGGCATTCTCCAAAGTTTCTTATCATAGACCAGCAATATACTTTGACCATCGGGAGATAGTGCTATATTCCAGGAAACTTCAGTAGGGATACGGATTTGTCTGAAGGTGGGTTTAGCCGGGACCTCCTGCATTGCTAGAAGCCGGTTAAGCCTTTCTTTTGCCAGGGCTACTTCTCCCTGCCGGTCGGGGTATTTATTGATCACATCCTGATAGGTTCCCCGAGCCTTTTTTAAACCCTGTTTTTCATAACAAATCCCCAGATGTAGCAGGGACTTTGCTGCAAATTCCCGATTATCAGGGAAATCTTCCAGAATTTGCTGAAACAAATCAATAGCCTGCTCCAGGTCACCGGCTGCTTCTTCCATATAAAGGGCTTTTTCGAAAAGCTGTTCTGCAGTCTGCTGGGAAAATGAGGTATTAATAATGAAAAACAGTGCCGCAATTGATAAAAGCAAAATGAAGATTGGTTTTTTTGCATTTTTCATGACATCATCCTTTTAATCTTTGATATCAAACTTAAGGTTTCTCATCCTGGGATGTGTCAAGGAAGTATGATGATATGGTAAAAAATTGGTGCAAAGCTTTTTATTTCAATCGTTTAATTTGTACCCTACTCCTCTAATACTTGTTATAAACCTGGGATTTGAAGGATCTTCTTCCAGCTTTTTTCGAATGTTGGCAATATGGCTGTCTATGGTACGTGAAGTAACTACAGTGTTATCTTCTCCCCATATCAGATCGAGGAAATCATCCCTGGTGAGTACCTCTCCTTTATGCTTAACAAAAAGCTGTAACATCTGGAGTTCAAGGGGGGTATATTCTACCTTTTGCCCCTTCTTTCTGGCCTCATACTTTTTAAAATCAAACTCAGTTTCACCAATACAGTATATTTGGATTTCTGTTGGATGTGCTTCGATCCTGCGGAAAATCGATTTTACGCGGGCCAACAGTTCACGAAGGCTGAAAGGTTTTGTTACGTAATCATCGGCCCCGAATTCCAGTCCCAATACCTTATCGATCTCTTTATCCTTAACGGTCAACATAATAATGGGTGTATTATTACCTTCCTTTCTTAGTCTCTTGCACACTTCATAACCATCAAGCCCGGGAAGCATAATATCCAGGATGACCAGGTCGGGTTTCTTTTCCAGGATCATCTGTAAGCCATTCTCACCATCATTGGCTGCCAGAACATGGTAGCCTTCGGATTCAAATTCATCTTTAACGCTCAATTGAATGCCGGGATCGTCTTCAACGATAAGTATCTTTTTATTCATATATTAACCTCCTTCAGTTTTATTCTTTATTGGCAATGATAAAGTAAAGGTACTTCCCTGGTCTACCTTGCTTTCAACATAAACTTCGCCGCCATGGGACTCCATAGTATGCCTTACAATGGCTAAACCCAGTCCCGTACCTTTGGTTGAAAGTCTGGTGGTATTACTCCCCTGATAAAACTTTTCAAATATTTTTCCCAATTCATCACGAGGGATACCAATTCCAAAATCCCTGACTTTAATCAGAAGGTTGTCATCATCCTTATTGACAATAATTTCGATTTCATTTTTACTCGTTGAATACCTGATGGCATTATCCAGCAGGTTATTGACAACCAGGGCCATGGCATTTTTATCAATGCTCACATGAGGGATGTCAGCGGGAAACTGGGTGTGGATTTTCATTTCTCTCTGCAAATTTTCTTTTCTGAAGTTTTCTACCGTTTGATCCAGCCACTCAATCATATCTGTTTCCTCAAATTCATATTCTTTTTTTCCTTCCTCTATTTTTGCAAAATCTAAAATATTTCCAACCAGGTTTGTTAATTTATTGGTATCCCGGGAGATCATTGAAAAATACTGGCTCATTTTGGCCTGGTCTTTTACTTTCCCTTCCATGAGTCTTTCTGTCAAAGCTTTTATCGACGTAAGCGGGGTTTTGAATTCATGAGATACAGAAGAAACAAAATCTGATTTTATCCTGAGCACTTCCATTTCATGGGCAACGGTTCTTACGATGAGAACCACACCAAAACTAAGTATGAGAAGAAGGGTGAGAATGGTCCAGAAATAGAAACTTTTATGAAGACCGATCAATCCAGTTCCCATAGATGCTGTATTGTAAGCTTCAATTCTCCAGGGAGGGAAATTATTGTCAAAGAATGCAGTGATTTTCGGAAATTCTTCAGCCGAGGCCCTTTCACCATATAATATCCGGCCATTGAGGTTGGATATGATAAACTCAGTAATTTCAGCGGAATGCATGTCACTATTGATAATATCATTGAGCATATCATTTTCTAAATAGTCATTACTCAACTTTACGCCAAGCATTCCTTGAGGATCAGTGCTGTTTTCATCTGGGATCGTTGTGCTGATAACAAGAAAATCATTGTTATTGACGGTTTTATAATAGTGTGAAGGAATTTGTGTAAGGGGACCGGATTGCATGAGTCTACGGTAAAATTCCGGAATAACCTCTGCATTGATATCCCTGATAATCTGCCATTGTTCAAGCCTGCCATTATGATTAGCGGTTAATTGCTCAAGCTGGGTGTAGTATTCATCCAGGCCAGAAATCTTTGTTGGATTTTTCTGCAATATGTCCTTGATCATATCCTGTACCATGGAAGCATAAGTAATGAACTGGCTTTCGGTTAAGATCCACGAATTATCGAGCAGTTTCTCATATAGTTTAAGTGCCTCATCCAACGCCTCTTTATATTCCCCTGAATTTTGATAGCAATCGGCTAATTGTAACCGGGCAGTAACAACCAGGGGTAACCCGGAAGAGGTTTTGTTTTCGTGAAAATCATTAATAATCCTTGAATAGACGCTTATTGCTTGATCGTAATCTTTGCTTTTTGCAAGGTTCCGGGCGATCCGGTTCAGCAGCTGGGCCTGGTCGTCCTTTTTCTTTACTTCAGTCATCAGGTCATGGTAAATTGAAACGGCCGATCGGTAATTCTTCTGCGAAAATTCATACACTTCGGCTTTTTTCAATTTTTCCTGCTGGACCTCATTGAGTGCCAATCTGGAAATGGAAGCGGCATGGTCCATAACTCGCTGAAGGGGAGGGAACCAAGGCCCGGCATCTCTGTAAACGATAAAAAATTGCTTAAGCAGCGGATTTTCATTTATCCGGCTCTCGAGCAAAATGTTTATTGCTTCATAATCCCTGTTGATCAGCGATGGGGTTTGAGCCAAATTTTGAAGGATATTTTCAACCTCATTTACTTGGGAAAGGATCTGGGTCCTGAAGAGATCAAAATTACTTATTTGCTCCTCTTCCGATTGTTTCGCCAGTCTGAACCTTTCATTTCGGATGGCCCTGACCCCTAACACACTCAGCAAAACCGAAGGAATAAAAATGGTTAACAGGAATATAATGATCACCCTTTTATGCCTTCCAAGTGCTATCAGGAAGTCTTTTTTCATGGATCATGATGTATAGTAAAATTATGACAAAATGCCTTTTATAACAACATTTTCAAATGATTATAGAGTAAAAGTGGAGCTTTCAGAACCCGTCTGCCAAAATGATCCCGGGTCAGTTGGATCGGGCAGGTAGCTCCCTGTAGGAGTCAGTGGAAGAGAATTGAATTTGTGGATTGCTAACCTCGCAAACTAATCTATTGTATAGCTTTGATTTCAGGCAGGAAATTATCCATTACCCAGATTTCCAAATCCTGCTCATATGTCGAGAAAGCGATTTGTTGCCCTTCGGGATGAATGCTCAGGCCGGAAATGATCTTATTAGGTTGCCATATTTTTAGGGGCTCTCCCCCTTCGGGTGAGATTCGCCATAAAGCAGAGATTTTATTTAATTTTTCCGTATAGAGTACATATTCTCCGTCAGGTGTCCAACTGATGATGTCTATCCCTTTTGACCCATGAAACTCCAATAATTCTCTGGGCTCTCCCCCTGAAATGGGCATTATCATGATACTCCATGTTCCATTGTCGCTATTTTCAATTCCGAAAACCAGTCTTTTTCCATCAGGAGAAAGATCAAGGAGCTTTCTCAGATCATTGTTTCGATAGAGTTCTTTTTCCCGGCCCGATTCCAGTTCCCGCAAAATGATTCTGCCCCTGTTTACATAGAGAATACCATTTCCATCATGAGCCCAATCAGCTATGGAATGGCCCCACCATACGTCACGAAAAAAATTATCGTGAGATGGCTCTTCAACAGGAGGAAATTGTAAAAGTTCAGTCACATGGCCGCTTTGAATGTCTATTTTGTATACCCCTCCATTATAATCCTTCTGATTGCTTTTCTTGTTGTTGTATCCTGTGAACAAAATAGAGTTTCCGTCAGGTGACCAGCGAGGTACTCTGACTTCAAAATCAACTGTCAGTTCTTGTTCCTCACCAGTTCCTAAATTCAGAACATGTAGTGGTCTATGATACCAACCAGGGCCTGCAACCTCAGTTTGTTCCACAACATAAGTTAAGTATTCACCATCCGGCGACCATCCCGCAGCAAAATTAGATCCTAAAAGGGTTTTGCTTAACTGCTCCTGGACATTTCCCGTTTTCAGGTCAAATGGAGCAATTTGAGTAGTATACTTCCTGGTATAAATATTGAAATAATACGAACCGTTCTTCGTAAATGCCATTGGTGAGACTTGCCCGAGATTAGGCCTGATTCGTTTTGGTGCCCCCAGAGGCTTGCCATTATCTACCTCAATAATCCAGGCATCAAAGGTTCCAAAGCGGTCACTTAAAAACAAAATCTCATTTCTGCCTGGTGCCCAACCAAGTAACCTATCATTTGCTGGATGTTTTATAAGAGATGTTTCACCACTTCCATCGATAGAGATTAGACTGATATCATGATTCCCTGAGTTTTCCTCAACCGGAAAGTCATAGGCTATGAACCTGTCATCCGGAGAATAACAGAAATAAGGCCAGAAAATTTCTTCAAAAGTTTTTATGACCTGAACAGATCCATCGGCAACCGCAATAGATATGATCTCAAACTTTTCACCTCCACTTGCGCTGTATCTTCTGGCTGCAATCTGCTTGCCGTCCGGAGACCATGAGGCTGGGTAAACTTCATCTTTATCTTCACTGCTGTAAAGAATCCTATTTCCAGAACCATCGATCCCAATAACATACAGATCGTAGGTCCCGTACTCATTGGTCCAGGAATACGCCACATGCTTGTTGTCGGGAGATATGACGGAATTGAGTGCAAATACTGAGGGCTGTTCCTGTGTTCCCTTACCCGTGAGGCGACGTGTCTTCCCGGTGGCGAGTTCACGAATGGCGAGATCACCGGTTTCCCAATCTGTATAGGAGAGATACCTGCCGTCAGGGGAAGGTGTTCCAAGGGCATCAACACCGGGACCTGCCCATACCTGTCTGACAACCAGACCTTTTGCCACTTCAGGACCTGTAGGTTTCTCAAGTGCTGCAAGTCGCGTACGAGCTTCCGTTACAACCTCTTTTTGGTCAGTAAATTCCTGGATGATGCGCTGGTAAGCTTTCTTCGCCTCCTGGCTTCCCAGCTTTTCATAGCATATCCCCATTTGAAATAATGACTTGGCTGTAATCTGCCTGTCTTCGGGATAGGTTGTTAATATCTGCTGATATAAATCTATGGCATTTTGTAATTCTCCCTTTACTTCCTCAGTGTAAAGGGCTTTTTCAAATAGTTGTCCTGATGATTCCTGAGAGTTTGCAGTATTCGTTGAAAAGAACAGGCAAACTACCAGTAAAAGAAAAAGGGATAATGATTTATACTTATTTTCCATGACAACCTCCTTTAAAGTTTATTTTCCAGTGCCGGACTTTTATCGCCTTTTATTCAAAATTACTGCTTATTGCCCCGGAAAGTGTTTTAGAAATGTGGAGATATGTTGGAATACAATGCATATACTGAATTTACTGATCTATTAATTTGTATCCAACACCCCTGATGTTTATGAGATACTTTGGATTTGCAGGGTCATCTTCCAGTTTTTTACGGATATTGGCAATATGGCTGTCAATGGTCCGTAATGAAATAACCGTGTTGTGTTCTCCCCATACCTTCTCCAGTATTTCATCTCTGGTGATTACCTGGCCTTTATGTTTCACGAAAAGATGCAACACCTGGAATTCAAGTGGTGTAAAATCAATTTTTTGCCCTTTTCTTGTTGCTTCATACTTTTTAAAGTCCAACTCTGTTTCACCCAAACAGTAAGTATGTAATTCAGTGGAGTATTCCCCGAGCCTGCGGAAAATTGTTTTGACACGGGCTGATAATTCACGGACGCTGAATGGTTTTGTCACGTAATCATCGGCGCCTAACTCCAATCCCAGAACTTTGTCAATCTCTTTGTTTTTTACTGTCAGCATAATGATCGGGGTATGATTTCCCTCCATTCTCAATTTTTTGCAAACTTCATAACCATCCATTACGGGGAGCATGATATCCAGGATAATCAGATCCGGTTTTTCTTTTTCAGTTATTGTCAGGCCTTCTTCGCCATCTTCTGCAATAAATACCTGATATCCAATGGATTCAAATTCATCCCTAAGACTCATTTGAATCCCCCGATTATCCTCAACAATAAGAATTTTCCTGCTCATCATATTAGGTTTCGATGTTGTTTCTTAATGGTAAGATTATAGTGAAAGTACTCCCGCTGCCTACTTTGCTATCCACGGATATTTCTCCCCTGTGGGCTTCAATAATCTGCCTGACAAGGGTCAATCCCAGTCCTGTTCCTGTTGAAGTATGTCGGGGGGCATTTCTTCCCCGATAAAATTTTTCAAATATTTTATCTAGGTCCTCTTTATGAATACCTATGCCATTATCACTGACTTTCAGGAAAAGGTTATTTTCATCTTTTTCAACAATTATCTCCACCACAATCTTCCCCGATGTAAATTTAATTGCGTTATCCAGCAGGTTGTTGATAGCCTGCTCCATGGCGTTTTTGTCAATTGCTATTGGAGGAATGTCAGCAGAAAAGCGGGAATTAAAATTAATCCCTTTTTGAGGGTACTTCTTTCTAAAATTTGTTATTGTTTGGGTAATCCATTGCTTTATATCCGTTTCCTCAAAATCATATTGTTTTTTCCCTTCTTCAATCATTGTGGAATCCAGAAAATTGCCAACCAGCCGACTCAGATTATCAGCATCCCAGAGGATCTCCGAATAGTATTCTTTCATCCGGGCCGGATCGTTGACTTTTTGATCGAGCAACCTTTCCGTCAAAGCTTTGATTGATGTAATCGGAGTTTTAAATTCATGAGATACAGAGGAGACAAGTTCCGATTTTAGTTTAAGCACATCCATTTCATGAAATATGGTCCTCATGATAAGAAATACGCCAAAAATCAGAATAATGATTATAGTGAGAATTGTCCAGAAATAGAAACTCTTATAGATACCCTTAAGCAATATTTTCTCAAATTGATTGTTTGTAATTTCAATTCTCCAGGGAGGAAAATTATCATTGAAGAATAAAGTGATCCCTGATAATTCGTCGGATGGCGTTTTTTCACCGAATATCACACGTCCTTTAAGGTCAGTTATAACAAAATTTGCATTTTCATTCAACCGAACCTCTTCAATGATTTTCGTTATAAGATCATTTTCAAAAAAAACGCTGTTAATTTTAACTCCTAAAATTCCCTGTGCACCCGTTTTATTATTATCCGGGATCAACGATGCAAGGATAAGAAAGTTCTCATCCCCAATTGTTTTCGAATACCGAAAGGTGTTTTGTGAATAAGTGTTGGTTTGCATAAACTCTCGCTGAAGCTCGGGAATACACTCATTTTTCAGATCATTAATAATCTTCCATTGTTCAATTTTAACCTGGTAATCAGCTTTTAAATGCTCAAACTCTTTTACATAATTCTCTTTTGCAGGAAGAGCATCTGGTTTTTTATCCAAAATATTGGTGAATGCTTCAATTGCCATTGAAGTGTAGGTTTTAAGCTGATTTTCAGTTAAATCACGCCAATTCAGAAGGATCTCCTCAATAGCATTTAATGATTCTTTTAAAGCATTTTCACCTTCACCTGATTTCAGATAACAATCTACTAATTGAAGCCGTGAGGTAATGACCAATGGGATACCTCTGGAAGTTTTACTTTTTTGAAAGTCGTTAATTATGCTGGAATAGATTTCACCAGCCTCCTGATATTTTCCACTTTTTACCAGATTCCGGGCTATATGATTCAATATTTGTCCCTGTAAGTTTCGATCCCTTAAACCAACCAGTAGCTCCTCATAAATGGGAATAGCCATTGGGTAATTGTTCTGCATGAATTCATATCTTTCAGCCCTTTTTAATTTATCCTGATGAGCGGCATTAAACCCCAGTGTTGATTCAATAGGTGGATTATCCGTATCGGCCCGGAAATGAAGAAACCATGGCTTGGTATCGTTGTAAACAATAAAAAACTGGCCCAACAATCGATTTTCAGCTACTTGATCATCAAGTAATGGTTCTATTTCCTCATACTCTTTGTTAACTAATATCGGATTCTGTCTTAGTAATTGAAGGACATTTTCAGCATCACGAATATTCGAACCAACTTGCGACTTGAAATGCTCTGCAATTCTCAATTGCTCTTCTTCAAATTGTTTCTCAAGCCTGAATTTTTCATTACGTAGTGCGAGAATCCCGAAAATACTAAGCAGAACCGAAGGAAGAAAAATGGTTAGAAGGAATATGGCGATCAACCTTTTATGCCTTCCAAGAGCTATTAGGAGTTCTTTCTTCATTGATCATGAAGCATGGTAAAATTTACGACAAAATACTTTGAATAACAATATTTTATCTGATACCACTTTTACTTCCCTTGCAAAAGATCACAAAATTATTTCAGCCAATATCTCCAACATTTTTTGTGTTCTTTAGAGAGTAATCCCCGAGTAAAGTATCAGAAGCATTGTTCCTCGAGTTGGAACAATTTAATTTAACAGTGAATCTGCAATATGTTTCAGGTTTGCTGATCTACTGCATGTCAATCGAAGGTCCACAGCAGGTCGCTGTCGATTTCGTCTACTTCCCAATATTCTGAAAACAACTGCTTATCACCGTCAAATATGACATAAGAAGCATCTGCATCATACAAATATAAATCGCAAAACTTCTGTAATGCATCGCCGCTGAGGCCGGAATATTGTATAATCACAGATTCGGGATCAAGAGGGTTCTCAACGATTTGGGCTACTCCCTGGGTTGATTGATCATAAGTTATTCCTTGCCAGTTGAACTTATCCTCTTCGATCTTTATAATAAAAACGTCCTTAAACTGTTGACTTATCTTATTAGTCTTCGGTCGTCCAAAAAGAAATACACATTTACTTCTCAGCTCATCTTCACTCACATTTGTATCCGCTTTGATTATCTCTTTGCCCAACCCTAGATAATCATCGTTAAAACGCTCAGCAGCAGACTTATTTGCTTTTGCTTCACCCAAAGTCCCATAAATTACAATCAACTCAGGATAAACCTCCCAGAACCACATAAGGGGTGGAGGCATCCTTTGAATCATGAGGATTTCGTAATCAGGATCAATTATGAGTTTTTGAGGTTTATAATGTGTACGGAGATCGAAATCTACAGCCTTGCTGTCAATATTAAGTTTCTCTAAGACTCTACCATTCCTGGTATCTATAGCTAGTTCAACCGGCAGAATAAAGGTAGTTTCACCCGATTGCTGGAGTCGCCCATGGATCTGCCAGCCCTTTTTTTCTTTTTTTACAGTGACTTTTTCTAATTTAAGTTTCGGTTGTTCTGTCCTATCTACCCATTGGTTGAAAAACCAATCCAGTGGTTCCCCATAAACATCCTCAGCAAGTTTTTGGAAATGAGTTATTAATATCGGTTGACTGGATTTCTGTCGCAGATCCACATAGGTATCGATAAGCTTAAAGAACCTTTCATCACCCAATTGTTTGTGCAGCATATGGCATACGAACGCTTCCCTTTCCATCTTGGCATGTGGATAATCATCATAGAATTGCTCAAAATTCAAGCTGTCTGGATTTGAACC
>Ga0111175_1139_pt1 | contig 17005 bp, 12 predicted proteins | sample DeeMarSWOR324_28_FD_80228 | JGI IMG/M metagenome (GOLD analysis project Ga0111175, IMG submission 80228) | Bacteroides sp. SM23_62
GCTGTTGAAAGCAAGTATAATGATATCATACTGAAAAATGTCCTGGTCGGGGATGTCTGGATCTGTTCCGGCCAGTCGAATATGGTATGGCCCCTCCGAAGATTGAAAGCCGCGGAGGAAGAAAGCAGCGCGGCAAAATATCCCATACTACGTATGTTCACAGTAACCAATGAGATGGCCCTGATTCCCCAGGATGACCTGGACGGGTCCGGCTGGAAAGAGGCGACCAGTGAGGTGGTAATGGATTTTTCCGCCGTGGCCTATTATTTTGGAAAATATCTCCTGCAGGAAACGGGAATACCCATCGGTTTAATTACCACCAGCTGGGGGGGGACCAATGTGGAGGCATGGACCAGCAAGGAGACCCTCCAGAAGTATGATCATATCCAAAAGTTCTATGAGGGTCTTGACAAGGATTATGATTACAGCACATCCCGGGAGGAAAGGAGCCAGGCAAACCGGCTTAAGCTGATCAAAGAAGCTGTTTATTATGGAGATGGATTAAAACAGGGATGGGAGATGGCGGAGACCCCTGTGGGGGACTGGAACCGGATCACGCTGCCACAGGAGCAGGATAATGAACTCTTCCGGGATTTTGACGGGGCTGTCTGGTTCCGCAGGAATTTCGATATACCTCCTCCCTTCCAGGGAAAGGATCTGCGCATCAACCTTGGCAGGCTGAACGACCATGACATGGTCTGGATCAACGGACACCTGGTCGGAGAAAGCTATGAATCAGCATCCTCGCGGAACTATGATGTGCATACGGAATACCTCAATCCTGACGGCAACGAAATCGTGGTCCGCATCTTTGATTACGGGGATGAGGGAGGGTTTATCACCGATCCATATAACATGAATTTCCATCCTCAGGGGGATTCCAGAGGGTACCAGTTGCTTTGCGGGGACTGGCTTTACAAAAAGTCTTATACCCTTGATGCGCCGCTGGAGCTTCCCCTTGACAGGTCTCGGAATCTCGCCAATAGGTCACCGTCCAGTCTTTTCAACCAGATGATCCATCCCCTATTAAATCTCTCCATTTCGGGAGCGATCTGGTACCAGGGAGAATCCAATGCCTCACGGGCGCATGAATATGCGAGTCTATTTCCGGATATGATATGCGACTGGCGGATGCACTGGGGACAGGGAGATTTCCCGTTCTTCTTTGTGCAGCTGGCTGCCTATGGCCGTCCCAATGAGCTGACCTGGCCGGAACTGAGGGAAGCACAACGAAGGGCGCTCGTGCTGCCCAATACGGGCATGGCTGTAACCATTGATATCGGCCATCCGGCAAATATCCATCCGGAAAACAAATGGGACGTGGGCAAACGCCTAGCACTCGCCGCCCTGAAAATATCCTATGGTAAGGACATTACATTTTCAGGTCCGGTGCTGGAAAAGGCCGAACCAACCGGGGATAAAATGATGCTGACTTTCAGCCAGGTGGGAGAGGGATTGAAAGTGAAGGGTGATTACGGATACCTGATGGGATTCGAAGTCTCATCCGATAATGAGCATTTTGAGTTCGCCAAAGCTGAGATCATTGATGAAAAAACGGTCATGGTCTGGAGCGATAAGGTGAAGCACCCGGTAAATGTCAGGTATGCCTGGAAAAATTTCCCGGCAGAAGCCAATCTTTTCAACAGCGAGGACCTGCCGGCTTCTCCTTTCCGGACAGGGAACTGGAAATGGATCACCGAGGGAAATCATTACGGGGATTAAACCTTCAGAGATTTAAGTGAGGTCAGGATCAGGTAGATGGTACATCCCACCAGAAACAGTATCCCTCCATTGATATAGATTGACATGAACCAGCCGACCAGGAAGGGGATGACCGCCCCCCCGGAAATGGCCATCATCATCAGTCCCGATATCTCGTTGGCACGGTCCGGGTATTTCGCCACTGTAATGGAGAATATGAGCGGAAAGATATTAGAGGCCCCAAGGCTGACAATAAAGATGATCACCCAGGCAGAAGTCTCATTCGGGGTAAAAGCCAGCACGAGTAGAGCCAGGACCAGCAGGATCGCAGAACCTAGAAAAAATTTCCCGGAATGCAGCCGGGTGAGGAGCAAAGCTCCCGTGAAGGTGCCGATCATTTTGGCGAGAAAGTAGAGCGACTTGGCATACTTGGCAGCTTCCTCGCCAACGCCCAGCTTACCGGATAAAAAAGTACCGATATTGGAATTGATCGCGACATCTATCCCGACAACCACAAATATGCCGAGTACCATTAGAAGAATAAACCTGTTGCCCAACAGTTTGAAACATGAATTAAGGGAAGCAGGTTCGCGGTCCGGTTTGCTTTCTTCAATTTTTACCAGTGAGAGCCACATCCAGGAGAGGATGGATATCAGGGCAAAGGCATAAAGCCCGTATCTCCAGGCACCCGGTGAGTCATCCCTTAAAAGCCGGGCCAGCCAGGGTCCGACCATACCTGCAAAGAAGGGACCTACCATGGATCCCAGGGATTTAATGAACTGTGAAAAGCTCAGGAAGCTGGAGGCCCTGTTGGCCGGCACCACATCCACCAGGAGGGGATTGGCTGAGACCTGCAGGATGGTGTTCCCGATCCCGAGTAGCGCAAAAGCTACCAGTATGACAGGCAGGGTATTTCCAAATACCGGGAAAACAAGACCGGCAAACGTAATCAGTATCCCGTAGTTGAGGACCTTCTTTTTACCAACCCGGTCCTGCCAGACCCCTACCGGAACAGACAGCAGGAAAAACCAGATCAAGGCCACAAAAGGGATCAACTGAAGCACGTATTGTGGAGTGTCCGAATCCTGTTTGAGCTCATCTACCCCTGTCCCGACCAGGTCGATAAAGCTTACAACAAAAAAGGATATCAATACGGGAATAAGAACGACCGGATTAATTTTCTTCATTTAGTGGATGGTGTTATGAAAAACAGCCGGCAAGTTAAATAATATAGATTAGAAAAAGAATAAGCAGGGTGATAAGCACAATGAATACAAAAATAGTTTACTAAATTGCCAATTGTCATGTAATCTGCAAGCAGAAAAAGTGATAAAATACAGTTAAATCGATGAACCAGAAAAAATTATTGGTTGCAGGAATCATTTCATTGCTTTTAATAATTCCCGTTGTTGCTGATGAAACATCAGCACAAAATCCGGTTGTAAAAATCTATGAGATTGAGGAAGAAATACTGGAGCACAATCAATTGCCATTAGATCCGTATCCGCCATTTGGCTTATTGACCGGCTACATTACTTATCCCTTTCAATTTTATGGCAGTAAGTATTTTCAAATTGATAAAAAGAAAATCAAAATACTTGTTGCCGAGAATGAATACCTGAAGATCGGCATGGCACCGGATTATGGCGGGAGACTCTGGTTTATATTTGATAAAATCAGGAAAAAGGAAGTGATTCACAGGAACTTCAAAGAAGCTAAATTTTATAATGCCGGTATGGGTTACCAGTATCTCGGGGGCGGCATGGAATTGAATATTCCAAATGCTCATTCGCATACAAATGCAAGGAAGAGAGAGTGCACAATGAAAGAGAACCAGGACGGTTCTGTCTCGTTGATCATGAGCAATACGGAAAAGATCGGCAGACTTCATTGGAGTGTAACATTTACACTATTCCCGGGCGAAGCGCGCATAAAGCAGGATGTGCGTGTGGCCAATGAAACCCACCTCTATCCTGAAAATAGCGGCGCCTTGCATGGGGAATATGAAAATGAAGTCTCATGGCCAATCTATGCAAATAAGGATATCTCCATCCTGAAGAATGTGGATGAAGCAGTAGGATTTTACATGTTGAATGCACGGGAGGGGTATATGGGATATTACAACCATGATGAGAACTTTGGACTTGTGCATTATGCTGATGTGAATGATCTGCCGGGGAAAAAATACTGGAGTTGGGGTTGGCATGTTACTGCCCTTGAAAAAAGATTTACGCATGCAGAAGATTTAAATTACGGAGAAATTCAGAGCGGTCGGATCGTAATCCAGGAAAAATTTGACAAAATCGCTCCAATGAGTGCGGTTGAATTTACCCATTACTGGTACCCGGTTGGCGCCATTGGCTCTTTCAACGGAGCATCAGAATATGCGGCTATAAATTTCACAATGGATAGAATATCAGAAGCAAGAGCGGTGGCCAATGTTAAAATCCAGGTCAATAAAAAATATGAAAACCCCCTACTCTTGTTAAAACAAAATGGCAGGACCATAAAGGAAATTGAACTTTCATCCCTTACTCCGCAGACGCCTGTTTCACTTTCAGAAGAGTTTGAATTAATGGATCCTGAAATTGAGGATATATCTCTTTTCCTGGTTAATAAAAACGGGGAACCGATTTCAAATGTTCTGTCCTTGGCAGAAAAACCAGCCAGGTACGACAGCTATTTCAATGCTCACAAACATGCTGAACAGGAAAGAAAAGATTTTACCGCTGAAGGTTTATTTGCAAAAGCCGAGGTGCTCTTTAACGACTGGTTTTATCATCTGCCGGAAATAAAAGAAATTTTAAGGGAAGTGCTGCTGGTTGACCCCGGTTTTTCAAGGGCGCATACCGAATTGGGATTATTGGAACTCAGGGGAGGTAAATTGGACAAGGCCCTGGAACATTTTAACCTGTCGTTAAAAAGGATCCCGGATGATGGCCGCACCTTATATTACAAAGGCCTTACCCTTATGTATATGGGGAATTTCAGGGAGGCTAAATACTTTCTTCGTCACGCCGGACGCTTTGGATATGAATATCCTGAACGGATCGCTGAAGCAGAAATGGCAATTAAACGCAATGATCTTGACGAGGCAGACATCCAACTGGATAAAGCCATTGCTGTCAAGGGGAACATTCTCAAAGGACATATTTTTAAGGCACTTGTCGAAACCAGGCTTGGAAACAGCCGGGAAGCTGAAAAATGGCTTGCCAAAGCATCCTCCCTTGACGCTGAAAATCCATTTGTATCCTGTACGGAATATCTAATAAAAAAGTCGGATAATTCCATAGCTGAAACAATTGCGAAGAGATATGAAGATTTCCCTGATGAGTTACTCGAAGTTGTGGTAACACTTTATGGCGCAGGTTTTACTGAAGAAGCATTTCAAACCTTAGAATTGATCCGGACAACAAATTGCATGGTAGAATTGTACAGGACTGAACTGGAAGTTTTAACCGGCAAAAATGCCAGGGATATAACAGATCAGTCCACCGCAGCGGAATTTGCCTGGAGACTTGAAGAGTATTTTATCCTGAAGAAAAAGATCAAACAGGATCCCGGGGACGCTGGATCGTATTATCACCTGGGAAATTTCATGTATGCACATGATTTTGAAATGGATGGTATCGCACATTGGGAGAAAGCACATGAGCTGGGGTATAAAAATAAAGTGATGCTCATTTCTCTTTACCGGGCAAATAAAAAACTCGGCCATGGTAATGAAGCATACGAGTATTTGCTTGAAGCCTATATGTCAGATAAAAATGATCCCTATATTTTCGAATATTATGTGGATGAAATAATTAAGCGTGAGGGAATTGAAAGGGCGATAGCCTTGATGGAACAGAGGTACGGTGAGTTCAAGAATGTGTATCCCCTCAAGGCAAAATTGATGAATACCTATTTGAACAATGGCCATTATGACAAATTGGAAGCACTGTTAATGAAATCTAATTTGCATGATACCCATCGTATGTCATTTGGTGAATTTTGGAAAGATCTAAGGATGGCAGAAGGATATAATCTCCTGAGGGAAGAGAAATATGCCGAAGCGTTGGAGGTTTTTACAAAATCAGTAGAAGTTCCCAGCAATATCTCCCAGCATTATATGCCTCTGTTTGTTTCCCAGGCCAGAAGATTATTTTATATGGGGTACTGCAATTCAAAACTTGGCAATCAAAAGAAAGCGGAAGAATTGTGGGAAGAGGCCCTGAAATTGAAGAGGGATATTAAGTATCAAGCCGCTTATAAGTTCAGGGATTTAAGAACAGTTTATTATCAGGCCTTTTGTTTAAAAGGATTGGGCAGGTTTGATGAAGCTGAAAGATACATCACCTTGTTAGCAGATTATGCAAAATCAATCTCACTCGAAAATAATCCCGAGGCACAAAAAATGCTGCTTATATTATCCATAACAGGTCTGGAAGATATGGATGATTTTGAAAAATGGGATTCCGAATTGGGATTAATAAAGGTCAATGCGAACTTTAATGCCCCGGAGGAATAAAATATGTATTCAGGATTGATGGATGACATACGCACATGCGTTGATTTGGGTGAACCAAAGAGAGTACCTGTTTTCGCACTAAGCGAAGAATTTGATGTAAAGTGGTACGGTAAGTTTTCATACGAAGAAACCTGCCAGGATGGTGGTAAAATTGCCGAAACCTGGATTGCAGCCATCGAGGAGTTTGATTATGATTGGGCCTGGGTCCAGATAGATGATTGTTTTGAGTTCGAACCTTTGGGTGTTGGAACAAAAGGCGAAGGCAATATTCTGAGGGCGACCAAAGAATATCTTCCTGCTATGCAAGAAACATTGAAAAAACTTGAAATACCCGATCCAAAAAGAAACGGCAGGATGCCTGAAAAGTTACTTGCGCTTAAAAAAATCAGAGAGCATTTTGGAGATAGTGTCTGTGTTGTGGGAGGACTCGCCGCTCCTTTTTCTTCCGTTGGTCTGATATACGGCTTGACCGAATCCATGACGCTGATGTACACAGATCCTGAACTGCTCAGAGATACGATGTATTTTTTTGTTGAACTGCAAAAGATCTGGGGAAAGGCCCAGTTCGAAGCTGGCGCCCATGCTGTCTGGCTTGGTGATTGTAACGCCATGAGCAATTTGATCTCTGCCGATCAGTATAAAGAATTTGCCTTTGAACCATGCAAAGAAGTTGTTGATGAATTTAACCGCGTGGGAGGATTGACGTTCCTGCACAATAGTGAGGAATCGATTGCACATATTGAATTAACAACCCGACTCGGTGTCAGTGCAATCAACGTCGGACCGGGAATTGATATCGGTAAAGCTAAAGAATTAGTGAGGGGCAAAACCTGTTTGATGGGAAATCTTGAACCGATAGATTTATTAATGAACAGCACTGCAGAGTCTGTCCGTAAAGAGACTGAAAGAATAATGAACACAGCGAAAGTCGGCGGAGGGTACATGTTCAATACCGGTGAAATGAATCCCCGGGATGTGCCTGTAGCTAATATGGAAGCCATGATACAGGCAGCCAGAGAAAATGCAGTTTAGCCAATAATAACAGCACAAAACCTTGATTAACTTCATATTAGAGAAGCATGTATTTCAACTTTATTGATGTATTAATAGTAGCATTTTACATCGTTTTAGTTTTCCTATCCGGGATCCTGATGAAAAGATTTGTGTCAGGAATTGGCGATTATCTTGTAGCAGACAGAACCATGGGCTTTAACCTTGGTTTAATCTCAATGATGTGCACCGAGATTGGCATGATAACCTATGTCTACTATGCAGAGCTCGGTTACAAGGCTGGTTTTGCAAGTTTAATCATAGCCTTCCCGCCAATGCTGGTTTATTTTTTCCTGGGCAGAACCGGTTTTATCATCAAGCCGCTTCTGGAAATGAAAATCATGACCATACCTGAATTTTTCTCCAGAAGATTCAATACGGGTGTCCGGTTTTATCTTGGAATATTAATGGCTGTGGGCGGCATCCTGAATTTTGGGGTTTTCCCCGGGGTAGAAGCGAAATTTATCAATACTGTCAGTGGTATTCCTGAAGGATATGTACTGGTTACCATGGTGGTGCTTCTGACTTTGGTATTGATCTATACCCTTTTGGGAGGCATGGTCTCGATCATATTAACAAACTACATACAATATATCCTGTTGAGTTTTGGAATGGTTTTTATCACTGTCTACGGTATTTATATAATCGGTTGGGATAACATTGTAAATACCGTTACTGCAAAATTTGGTGAAAAAGGAGTAAACCCTTTCTTTCCATCGCTGATCAAGGGTGAATTTGGCATTGGATTCCTTGTATGGCAGATTTTAGAATGGACGGCAATCCTGGTGGCCTGGCAGGCAATATCCCTTAGGCTCTTTTCATCAAAGGATTCAAAAACCGGCATGAAAATTTATAAATGGTCTGGCTTGATGTTCCTATTCCGGGGGATTATTCCAATATTCTGGGGAATCATGGCATTTGCATATTTTACAGAACCCGTATCCGGATTGGATGCATTACCCTTATTTATAAAAGCCATTGTGCCTTCCGGTGTGATGGGACTGATTTTTGCAGGATTATTGGCTGCATCTATGTCAACCTACGCCAGCTATCTGCTTTCATGGAGCTCGGTAGTGTCGCAGGACATTATCGGGGTTATCATAAAATCAATAACCAAAAGAGAAATAAGTTCGGAAAAGCAGTTGATGATAAGTCGCTTTACTGTTGCTGCAGTAATGATTTTTATTATCTGGTGGTCGCTGTTCCATAAGATTGAGGGGTACCTCTATTTTTATTTGCAGATGACAGGGATGCTCTTTCTTCCCGGGGCATTGGTGAGCCTCGCTTTGGGGGTCTATTGGAAAAAAGCCCGGAGCACCGGTGCGTATCTTGCATTTACACTCGGTACCATTCCCCCATTACTTTATTTGTTTTTGTCCGAAGAAGTAAAAAATGAATGGGCTTCCGTATTTGGATGGGGAGGGTTTTTCCTTGCCTTGATTGGCATGGTGGCAGGATCGTATATTCATGGTATTTGTAAACGTTCGAATAACAAAATAAAAGCATGACCATGTGGATTGTAATCTGGGGAATAATCATCCTTTTTTCACTAATGGCATTTACCTGGATGTCGGTAAAAATCCTTTACAAGGGAATTGGTGAATTAAAAGAAATGTTTCAAAAACTAAGGGAAGAAAATGGAAAAAATTGGGCCGGTAATAAACGGTAAGGAATTAAAAATTACGGGGGGCGAAATTGTTGACGTAATCAATCCGGCAACAGGTAAAACCATTGCCAGGCAACTGTGCTGCGATGCAAAATGTGTTGATGAAATCGTAGCATCAAGTAAACAGGCCTTTCAGTCAGCACAGTGGCAGAGCATGTCGCCCTCTGACAGGGGTTATTGCCTGATGAAACTGGCTGATATCATGGAAGCAAATTCAGATGAATTGGCTGACCTTGAATTGCAAGACACCGGTAAGCCAATAACCCAGCTGAAAAATACCGAGATTCCATTGACCGCATCCATCTTGCGTTTTTATGCAGGCGCTGCCGATAAAATTGAAGGGCGTGTAAAATCATTCTCGAAGGGTACTTTTCAATTCACACTGTATGAACCTTATGGAGTTGTGGCAGGAATTTTACCCTGGAATTATCCTCTGGTGAATGTGGCCATGAAGGTAGCACCGGCACTGGCAGCAGGAAATGCAATTGTGATCAAACCTTCCGTAGATACACCCTTGACCAGCGTGAAGTTTGCAAAGTTATGTATTGAAGCCGGCATACCGAATGGTATTGTAAACGTGGCCCTGGGAAAAGGTTCTTCAACAGGAGAAATCCTCATTAAACATCCTGATGTAAAAAAAATATCATTCACAGGTTCTACGGTAATCGGTCAGCATATCCAGAGACAGGCCGTGGATCAGATGAAGGCGGTGAACCTTGAACTTGGCGGGAAAAATGCCATCATTGTATTTGCAGATGCCGATCTGGATAAAGCAGCCGATGCTGCCATCATCAGCGCTTTCATAAATGCAGGACAGTTATGCGTGTCATGCTCACGATTACTGGTTCAGGATTCCATCTCTTCAGATTTCCAGTCAATTCTCAAGAAGAAACTGAAAAAACTGAGCATTGGCAATCCTTATGATAAGGATACCCTGATTGGCCCAATGATCACAAAAGCCCAATATGATACAGCGCTAGACTATATTAAGATTGCCGCTGAGGAAGGATGCCATATCCTGGCTGGAGGTAACAGGATGAATTTCTCAGATTCGCTGGCCGGAGGTTTCTGGATTGAACCAACCATACTGACTGATGTCAAAGCAGATATGCGCGTAGCCACAGAAGAGATATTTGGTCCGGTTTTAAGCATGATTTTTTTTAAGGATGAAGCTGAGGCTGTAAAAATATCCAATGGTGTTATATACGGTTTATCAGGTTCTGTCTGGACAAGGGACAGCAGCCGGGCCATGCGTATGACCATAGCACTGAATACCGGCATTATCTGGGTCAATTGTATGATGGATGGTTACCCTCAAATTCCCGTTCCCCCTCATAAAATGAGTGGAACAGGCGTTGAGCTTGGAATAGAAGGATTGATGGCGTATTGCAAGCAGAAAAGCGCTGTAATGGCTTATGATGATAAAGCTCCTGTCGGATGGAATTTGTAATGAACAGGGAAAAATTACTGCAAGCATTTAAAGGCAAGCCGGTTACCGGGTTGCCAACCCCATCCATCGTTGCCGATATTGCTGCGATTGATACAAACCTGGCAAAGATGGATGCCTTCTTTACCAGCTCGGGAAGCAAACTACGCCCCCATTTTAAGTCTCATAAATGTGTGACGCTGGCAAAACGACAAATGAGTCAATCAAACACCGTCGGGATCACCTGTGCCAAACTTTCCGAAGCCGAACAGCTGGTACTTGGAGGAGTGTCTGACGTCCTTATCGCCAATCAGGTGATTGGCAGGGATAAAACAGCGCGCATAGCGGAAATGAATCGGAAAGCCATTGTACGTGTTGCGGTCGATTCAGAGCTGGGTATTGAACAGCTTAGCAGCGCTGCCAAAAAAGCTGGCGTTACAATCGGAGTTTTTATAGAGATAGACATCGGCATGAAACGCGGTGGCGTTAAGCCCGGAAAACCGGCCCTTGATCTTTCAGAAATAATTTCCAGGACGCCGGGCATCCGTTTGGATGGGATACAGAGTTACGAGGGACATATTGTTACTTTGGAGGATTACCATGAACGTAAACGACGTGTTGAACAGGATCTGAAGCCGGTGATTGAAACAAAGAAACGCCTCGAACAAAAAGGATTTCAAGTAATTATATCGTCCGGAGGAACAGGCACTTACGATATTACAGGCAATATTGAGGGTATCGATGAACTGCAATGCGGCAGTTATGTTTTAATGGATTCATTTTACAAAAAGATACGGCCGGAATTTGAAAATGCACGCTATGTACTGGCCACCATCATTTCTGCTCAGCAGGAAAGCAAAACCCTTGATGTTGGATTAAAAGGTGTGGGCGCCGAATATGGAACAATGGAAATAATAGGTTACCCTGAAGCAGCATCGACAGGTCTTGCCGAAGAGCATATTATGGCTGAAAAATTAAATGCCAACATAGGTGATAAAATCCGGCTGATTCCACCTCACGGGTGTACGACAAATAATCTTTATGCGAAGATGTGGATCACCCGGAATGACATAATTGAAGATGTTTGGGCCATAGAAGGCCGCGGTTGCCTGGAATAATTTTAACCAATACTCATGCCGAATACCAGCATTAAAATATTTCTTATCCTGCCACTCGCGTTCCTCTATGGAATTTTGCCACATCCCCTGCCTTTATTTGCTCAGCAAACTATCAGTCATTCATATCTACTCGAATATTACGGTGAGAATGGAGAACCGGAACCTGTTTCAAGCCCTGCCGATTGGTACAAGAGACGAGAGCAGATCCTTGAGGGTATGCAGCTGGCCATGCTGGCATTACACCCTGCCGGACCATTGGGAAAACTGATTGTGGCCGGGAAAGGGCCACATGAAAACCGGCAGTACGGTTTGGAATTAGCGCAACGGGGATATGTCGTGCTTTGCCCGGATTATCCATCGTTCGGGGACTACGAATATGACTTTGAAAATGACGGGTACATTTCCGGTACACTGAAAGGAATATTCAATCATATGCGATGCGTTGATCAGCTGGAATCACTGGCATATGTTGATCCCGAAAGGATCGGTTTGATAGATCATTCACTTGGCGGACATAATGCCATGTTCATCGGAGTGTTTGATCAACGTCTAAAAGTGATTGTTTCAAGCTGTGGCTGGACCCCTTTTCATCATTATTATGAGGGAAATATCAAAGGATGGACCAGCCCTCGCTATATGCCCCGTCTCAGGGATGTTTACAACCTCGATCCGGATCTTGTGCCCTTTGACTTTTATGAGGTTGTAGGCGCATTGGCCCCACGACCTTTTTTTTCAAATTCACCCTTGAATGATAGTAACTTTAATGTTGAAGGCGTGAAACTTGGAATTAATAAAGCTGCTAAAATCTATCGTTTACTGGACAAAGAAGAAGCACTGAATATTATTGAGCAGAACCAGATAAATTAATTGATTATGGGAAAATACATTGAACTTGAATTTGTGGATCAAAAGATCAAAGCACGTGCGAGACTGCTGGAAGAGAAAATGCCAAGAACATGCAGTGAACTTGTTAAACATTTGCCCTTGGAGGGTACTGCGACACATGCGCGTTACTCCGGCAGTGAGGTTGCCATGCTACTATCCACCGAAATTAAAACAGGGAGGGAAAAAGCCACCTGTGCCGTTCAAACAGGAGATATTGCCTATGTGTGGCTAAACCGGGATGACCATTATGGCCTGGAAGATGATGTTTCGGAAATCTGTTGGTTTTATGATAGAGATAGCACGCCAGCCATGGCCGAAGGCCCTGTAAGGGTAAATGTTTTTGCCAGCATTGAAGGAAATGCAGAGGCATTCTACAAGGCCTCAGCCGACACCAGGATCACCGGAGTTAAAAGGGTGCGTATCAGTCTGATTGAAGAATAAACAGAAAGGAGCATGAACAGTAAAGCGGAAATAAATACCATAGGTGTAATCGGTCTGGGGTTGATGGGACAGGGAATTGCATGTTGTCTGGTCAGGTGGGGTTTTAATGTAATTGCCTACAGCAGAACGGCAACCAGGGAGCGGGAAACACGGGCTCATATTGCAGGTAGTTTCAGGAAAATGGTGGACAGGCATATCATCACTGAATCTGAAACTGAAGGATGGGAAGAGCGTTTCAGGTATGTAGATGCGCTTGAGAAAATGGGTGATTGTCAATTTGTAGTCGAAACGGTTGGTGAATCCCTTGCGTTAAAAAGGGAGATCTATCAAACCATTGAATCTGTTGTTGAAAAAAATGTGGTTATTGCTACAAACACATCAGGTATTTCTATTTCACTGCTTCAAAAAGAACTTGGCCATAAAGACAGGTTTATCGGGATGCATTGGGCTGAACCTGCTGAAATCACTAGGTATCTTGAATTATCTCCCGGTGCAGATACCGCAGATTACGCCATGGAAACCGGGCGGCAGATAGGAGAGCGCTGCGGAAAACATCCCACAATACTCAATTTTGATATACCCGGTCTGATCTCCAACAGGATGATGTATGCCATCATGAGAGAAGCCATACATATGGTTGAAATGGGTGTGGCAGATATTGAAACCATTGACCGCTCATTTAGAAATGACATTGGCTGGTGGGCAACTCTTTGCGGGCCATTCCGCTGGATGGACCTGACCGGCCTGCCGATCTATGCAAAGGTAATGGAGGGAATATTCCCGGAACTTTCCAATAATGTGAAACTTCCTGATCTGATGAAGGAAAAAGTTTCCTCTGGAACAAAATTTTACGATTATAAAGGAAATGAGGAAAATGACTGGGAAAACATCTGGACAGATTTCATTCACGATATCGGGGAAATCGTTAAAAAATATGAAGACAAAGCAAAACTATAATCCATGCTTAAAATAAGCGATATTGATGTCGTTATAGATGAACTCTTGCCTGAAATTATTAAAACACGTCAGGTCCTGCATGCTCATCCGGAACTGTCACTGAAAGAGTATAAAACATCAGCATTTATAAGGGCCCAGTTGTCAAAACTGGACGTTGAAGTGTTACCGCCATTTTTATCGACAGACGTCGTAGCGCTGCTGAGTGGCAAAAAAAATGGAAAAAACGTCACACTAAGGGCAGATATGGATGCCTTGCCAATTAAGGAAGAAAATACATTTCCATACCGTTCTGGCAACAAGGGAGTGATGCACGCCTGCGGTCATGATGGTCACACTGCCATGTTGCTGGGGGCAGCCATTATTCTTGAAAAATTTAAAGATCATCTGGACGGTTCTGTGAGGTTTGTGTTTCAACCCGGTGAAGAAGTTGTGGCTGCCGGGAAGGAATTGATTGAAAAAGGCATATTGAGGGACCCAAAACCCATTGCTGTGCTGGCCCTGCATGGATGGCCTGGCTGCCCGACAGGGACAATCTGTTCAAAATCCGGAGATTTAATGGCAGCAGCAGATTTTTTTAAGATTAAAATAACGGGAAAGGGCGGTCACGGTTCAAATTCGGATCAACAAAACAATCCTATAGTAATAGCGAGTAAAATTGTTAATGGATTAACCACTATTCCGGAAATGGAGTTTTCCGCTGATGATTCTGTCGTGATCAGCATAACCAAGTTCGTTGGAGGTACCGCCTCAAATATTATTCCCAATGAAGTGATAATAGAAGGCTCAACAAGATATTTTGCTGAATCTGCAGGTAAAAGAATTCCGGATCTTTTTAGAAAGGTTCTGGAAACCGAATGCAAACACACAGAAATAAAATATGAATTAAAATATGACAGGCCCTATATTGCTACAGTTAATGATCCGGAAATTATCAATGGATGTAAAAGTATTACAAAGCAATTTATTGGAGAATCAGCCTGGGCAGACATTCATGATCCGGTAATGAGTTCTGAGGATTTCTCATACTATATAAATGGAAATCCGGGTGGAATGTTTTTTCTTGGAATGGGAGTGGAGAGCGCGGGGCTTCATACAAATGCTTATGATTTTAATGATAAGGCGATAATGAATGGCATGAAGTTTCTTGTCATTTCCACATTCTTCTTTTTAAACAAAAATATTTTTCATCACGGCAATCAATAGGTTGCCTTTAATTCTGAGGGATGGGAAAAGGTCTGGTCTGATTTTGACCGTGACATTCGTGAAATAGTGATAAAAATAAAAACGGGACAAACGCTCAGTGAAAAACAAAGAACGCTCTCTAATTGAGAGCACCAAACACGCCTCGGGAAAATATGGAGGATTTTCGTTTGGTGGTTGTCAGCCCGGTGGTGTACAGGTGATTAATCCCTTAAGAAAGGGGATTGAATTTCCCAACGGGGCGAAGTCTGCCCTGTTGCTCACCTTTGATGTAGAAGGCAATTACGGCAACGGAAGAGGAAGCGAAGATCTGGAAATCTCGAACTACGACCGGATTTGTAACCGGCTCGAAACCAACGGGATCCCGGCGACTTTTAACATCGTAGGAAAAATGGTCGAAGACCGTGGTCCGGACTTTATTCAACGCATGCTCGATGGCGGCTCCGAAATTGCTCCGCATGGATATGTGCATGATCTGAACAAACGGCATGGTGGGGATAAGGTCTATGCGGGACATTATGGCCCGGCTGAAAATAATATGCAGATCAATGATGGGATCCAGGCTATAGAAAAAAATATTGACAGTACGGTAAAGGGTTATCGGCTGCCATATGGCCATTTTAATGAATATTCATATGATGCTATGGAAGGAGCCCGGCTGCAATGGGCCAGCCACGTGGGAATTGATGGTTACGGAACACAACCGTTTCAAATTGGCCTGGGAAATAAAATTTACAACCTTGTTGAAATTCCACTTGACAACCAGACATTTGACTGGCCCATCTGGATGGCAGACGAAAAAACCAATAAATCCTTTGTAGATGCAGTAAGGGCTTATTGCCGGAGCAGGAACATACAATTTGTCCGAACACCGCAGGGTGGTGTGGCCATTTGGCACCAGCGCATGTTTGAAGCCATTGATAATCAAAGTGTTTTCACCCTGTTGTGCCACCCGATAAATCTGGCTGTTAACAAGGCTGTCTGGAGAAATCCCCTGGAACAATTTCTTTTCCCGGTTATAGATTTACTCGGAGAACTGAACCGCACCAAAGAAGCATGGGTTTGTACTTGCGCGCAAATGACAGAATTTTACAGGCAAGTCATCAGCTTATGAATTGACCAATCATAGAGCTGATTAAAATTTTTATTTTTGAATCGTGTGTCTATTCACTAATTAATCTATATTTTGATGTTCAATCCAATCATTGAATCATGAAGAAAATCCTGCTAAACCTTATCATTATTCCTTTATTACTGCCGGGATCCTTTTCCTGCCAGCCTGGTCTGAAACCATCGGAGACCCACAGCGCTGATATTGTTATTTACGGAGGTACCTCTTCCGCAGTGATGGCTGCTGTTCAGGCTGCCGGAATGGGGAAATCCGTAGTGGTGGTTTCTCCGGATACTCATCTAGGTGGACTTTCAGCCGGGGGACTGGGGTGGACAGACAGCGGGAACAAGGCGGTGGTCGGGGGTCTCGCGCGCAAATTCTATCAAAGGGTATACAAACACTATATGAAAGAGGAGGCCTGGAAATGGCAAATCCAATCCGAATACGGGAACCATGGCCAGTCAGGGCATTCTATGGATGATACGGATGCTGCCATGTGGATTTTTGAGCCCCATGTGGCAGAAATGATATTCGAGGATTTTGTCAGGGAATCGAAAATAGATATTTACAGGGATGAATGGCTGGACCGAGAAAACGGGGTGATCATGAAGGGTCCCTCAATAAAATCTATCCAGACGCTCAGCGGTAAAGTTTTCAAGGGAAAAGTCTATATCGATGCGACCTATGAAGGTGACCTTATGGCGGCAGCAGGGGTGAGCTACCATGTCGGCAGGGAAGCCAACAGTGTTTACGGCGAGCAATGGAATGGTGTACAGACAGGTGTGCTACATCATTCCCACTACTTCGAAAAGGATGTAAGTCCCTATGTCATTACTGGTGATCCGTCGAGCGGTGTGCTGCCCAGGATCTCTACCGAGGATCCGGGTGAATACGGGGCAGGGGACCACCGTGTACAGGCCTATTGCTTTCGCATGTGCCT
>Ga0111175_1169_pt1 | contig 16903 bp, 12 predicted proteins | sample DeeMarSWOR324_28_FD_80228 | JGI IMG/M metagenome (GOLD analysis project Ga0111175, IMG submission 80228) | Bacteroides sp. SM23_62
TAAGAGCGGAACGAGGAAAAGCAGCATTCTTGGCATGGTTCGGACGGGATCAATTTTCCGTAAATATAACTATCCCAGGCATTTTTCCAACAGTTGTTCAATGCGGGAACAAACATCCCTGATCTGTTCCGGGGTTATGATCAGCGGAGGCGTGATCCTGAAAGCAGTATTATGGAAGATAAACCAATCGGTTATAATGCCATCATCCTTTGCCAGTGATATCAGCTTTTGCACCTTGTCGGCCGATCCCAGCTCCACCGCCAGCAGCAGTCCCATCCCCCGGATTTCTATGATGGCCGGATGTTTCAGATGATCCCGGAACAGTCTTTCCTTCCCTGGCACATCAAAGATCAGGTCTTCACGAAGCAACACCTCAAGGCTTGCCAGTCCCGCCGCACAGCTCACTGGATGACCCCCGAAAGTGGTGATATGTCCCAATGCCGGATTGTTCTTGAAGACGGACATGATCCCGGAACTTGAAATGAAACCGCCAAGTGGCATGCCGCCGCCGAAACCTTTGGCCAGCAAAAGTATATCGGGTATGGTTTCCCAGTGCTGAAAGGCGAACATGGAGCCCGTACGTCCCATCCCCGTCTGGATCTCATCAAAGATCAGCAATGCACCTGCCCGGTCACACCTGTCACGGATCTCATGCAGGAATCCATCCAGCGGCAATATGATCCCTCCTTCCCCCTGGATGGGTTCGACGATCACACAGGCGGTATGCTGATCGATCTGGTCGAGTCCGGCAAAATCATTGAAATCAAGGAAGGTAGTCCCCGGTATCAAAGGCCTGAACGCATTTTTAAAAGATTCATCCCCCATTACACTGAGGGCGCCCCCCGTACTGCCATGATAGGCTTTGTTGAAAGCGATGGTCTTGAACCGCCCGGTGTATCGTTTGGCCAGCTTCAATGCACCTTCAACGGCCTCACTTCCGGAATTGACAAAATAGGTACAGTTCAGTTCCGGAGGCAGGATCTCATTCAGAAGTGCTGCCAGTCTTACCTGGGGGGACTGGATATATTCACCATAGACCATCAGATGCATATACCTGTCAACCTGATCTTTGACAGCCCTCACAATGGCTGGATGCCGGTGCCCCAGGTTGCTGACAGACACCCCTGAGATCAGGTCAACATAAGGATTTTCATCGGAATCATATAAGAATATCCCATCCGCATGGGAAATCTCCAGTAAATATGGAAAATCAGAGGTCTGGGCTATGTGTTGCAGGAAGATTTGCCGGTTGGTCAGCATTATTTGACCATCAGGTTGATATCACCCATAAGGTTATCCTTGTATGACTTCCCTATGGGAATGGATTTGTTCCCGTCATGTACACGTACGATTACGGAATTATCCTCGATTACATCTATACTGCTCGTGTTCACAATATAAGATCTGTGTACCCGGGTAAACTTGTCTGAAGGCAGTTTCTGTTCAATGGCCTTCATGGTGAAGTGAATGGTGTACTTCTCGTCGAAAGTATTGAAGATCACGTAGTTTTCCAGGGCTTCAATCCAGAGGATATCATCATATTTCAACCTGACCAGGGTAGAATTCTTCTTGATGAAAATTTCATCCTTGCCCATTTTACCAATTCCGTCTTTCATCTGGGCACGTTTACGGACACGCTCGATGGCCTTGTAAAACCTGGCATAGGTGATCGGCTTTACCAGATAGTCGGTCACCTCATAATTGAATGCTTCAACCGCATATTTCTCCTTGGATGAGATGATGATCACCTGTGGCCTCTCCTGGAGTGATTCCAGGAATTCTATACCGGTCATGAGTGGCAGTTCGATATCCAGGAAGATCAGCTGGATATCCTCGTCGGTGCTTACAGCGTTGATTGCATCCACTGCACTATGAAAGGTATATAATAAATTCAGATCTGAGGTTTTGCCTACAAATTCCTGAATAATCCGGGCGGACAATTTATCGTCCTCAATAATAATGCAGTTCATCCTTTTTCTCGTTTATCACACAAAATTACTAATTTATCACTCGCACCATCCCATTCATCAAAGATATGAAAATTATATATACGTAAAACATCGCAAAAGGATATAGAGACGACTACTTTTTTAGTTACCAATTTATTCCCCGGATGCGAGTTTCTCCCATCCCCTGATCGATTTTTTTAGCCAATCCAACAGTTGTTCCTCCCTTTCTGCTTGCGATAATCCCCAGGAAAGATCGGACTGATGAAGTCCCACGGTCAATTGATGAAGTATGATGGCTGCCGAGACCGAGATATTGAAGCTTTCGGTAAATCCATATATGGGGATCTTCAGGTATTCATCTGCCTGGTCCAGCACATGATCTGTCAGTCCGGTCAGTTCTGTCCCGAAAAACAGGGCAAATTTCCCTGCATGAAGATTAAAATCGTGCAACGAAACAGCTTTTTCATTCAACGTTGTGGCTATAATCCTGTATCCCTGGTCCCTTAATTCCCGGATTGCTAAATCGGTATTGTAATCCAGCCTGTTGTATTTTTTCAGGTTAAGCCATTTTGTAGCCCCCAGTACCACATCCGGGTTAATGTTATAGGTATTTCGATTTTCAATGATGTGTACATCCTGGATCCCGAAACATTCACAGGTCCTCAGGACCGCGCTGGCATTATGGGACTGATATATATCTTCGAGCACGACAGTGATATAGCGGGTCCTGTAATCCAGCACCCGGTCAAAAATTTCCCTGCGGTGCCAGGTGATAAAGCCTGATAATTCCTCTATTATTTTCTTACGGCTTTGAACCATGCAGATGATTAAAAAAAAAGGAGCACAATCGCGCTCCTTCCAAGGTCAATTTATTATTTTTTCTCTATACAGCACCTGATAGGTCAGCTCCAGCCTTGAACTTAACAACTTTCTTGGCGGCGATGGTGATGGGCTTGCCGGTCTGGGGATTTCTGCCAGTCCTGGCATTTCTTTTAGAAACGGCGAAGGAACCAAAGCCTACCAAAGCAACCCTGTCTCCCTTTTTAAGTGCGCTTGTCGTTGTCTTAACGAAAGCATCCAAAGCTCTTTTTGCATCAGCCTTAGTTAAGTTGGCCTCGCTGGCGATAGCATCAATAAGTTGTGCCTTGTTCATAATAATAAAATTTTAGGGTTAGTAATTTACTGAAACACTTAAATCACCTACAAATATAGACTATTTCTTATCTTAACCAAGTTTCAGCCGTAAAAAATCCCGGAAATGTTAATAAAATCGGGCATTTTGTTAACTAACCCCACTGATTTCCCCTGAATATGGTGCTTCCAGCGTAACCGGGGTCGAATTTTCAGGCCTTTGAAGACCATTTAACAAATATGTCTTATTTTTGCGCCAACGGAGAAATGGCAGAGTGGTCGAATGCGGCGGTCTTGAAAACCGTTGTCCGTCTACGCGGACCGGGGGTTCGAATCCCTCTTTCTCCGCAAACCATCATACAGCCGCACCTTTAGGGTGCGGTTTTTTTGTGGGCCTGGGTACCGTTGAAAACTTGTTTTCATAAGGCATTCAGGCTCATAAAAAAAGGTGCACGGAGTAATTGTATGATGGTTTGCCGGGGCCTCCTGACAGGGATCACGAGTCGCAAAGCGACGAGTAATCCCTGAATGGGATCACGACGAGCGCAGCGAGGAGTAATCCCCTCGTAATAAAACCGCATGGCCGTAATTAGAAGCTGGATCTGTAGGGGTATTCACCAGGTAACTGGTTAGGTTAGCAGTAGCCATCAGGCTCCTGGAGCAGTCCCCTATAGTATCCAAAGCTTGTATCCTCCAGGTCATATCCGCCAGCGCACATGTCATATTTTGTATGAAGCGGATTGAGGAGCCGGAGGTATACGGCCATGCGGAAAATCTTCGCCGAACTTTTCTAAAGAACCTACTTGCATTATATGTTCAATTGCGAAGAGTTTTTTTACATAGATTAATACTTCATATGGATCATTACTAGACCGTTCGCCACCTGTGATCCATATCTTTCCGCTCCGGAACCCCAGAGCAATTTCACTGATTTAACTTCTCCCGGATGCAGAAAATCAATGATGGGAACGATCATCTCATCCAGGATAAATATGGCAGTACCTATATTTCCTGACAATCCACCGGCACCAATCCTTTATTAGCTGCAGCTATTAACAACTGAAATATCCAGCATATGGATATTCCTCAGCAAGTTACTATCCCTGAAAGGGGAAAGTCTATCAGAAAAGTCGCATTGTTAACAAGAAATGATGCAAATGGGAGATTCTTAAACGCACTGTCTTGTGATGTACTGGGATGGATTCATTCCATACAGCTCATTGAAGCATCTCGCAAAATAGGACGGATTGTTGAAACCAACCTGGTACATAACCTGGGCGACGTTTCTATGTCCGCCTTGAAATAAGATGGCTGCTCTTCTCAACCTGAGATGGCGCAATAATTCTTTTGGGGAAAAGCTGGTTATTGCCAGAATTTTTCTGAAAACCTGAGACCGGCTGAGGTGCAGCTCACCAGCCAATTGCTCTATGGTATATTCAGGCTCGTCAATATGATCGTTCAAAACATCATGTACCTTCATGAAAAACTGGTTTTCTGGAGGTACTTCTTTGCCAGTAAGATCTGAAATAAAATCTTTTCTGAATTTTTCCCTCAGCCTTTTCCGCTGCTCGAGCAGGTTCTTTATTCGAACCTTTAATTCCTCCTGGTCAAAGGGTTTGATGAGATAATCATCAGCCCCGGTCTCCAATCCCTCCAGCCTACTATCCCGGTCTGCTTTTGCCGTTAACATGATAACCGGAATGTGATTTGTCCTTTCATCAGATTTAAGCTGTTTGCTCATCTCCATTCCATCCATCTTCGACATCATCACATCGCTGATGATAAGATCGGGAATGCATTCAACTGCTTTGTCCAGTCCTGTTTTTCCATTTATTGCCGTAAGTATGCTATAATTATTTCCCAGATTCTGGGATAGATAACTCATTAAATCAACATTGTCTTCAACAATCAGGACGATCGGCCTATTATCTGCAGTTTCCCTGACAAACTCTTCCTCGACATCAAGAATTTCTGATCCCTGCTGATCAAGGACCGCTATACCTGATTCAGCTTCAATGTCCTGTGAAGACGATATGGCTGCCCTTTCTTCCTCCGTAAACAAATCCTTCGAAACAGGCAGTTTTACCGTGAAGGTACTGCCCTTGCCCTCCTGGCTGTCAACGCTGATCTCTCCCCTGTAAAGATCCACCAACTCTTTGGTCAGGGCCAGGCCCAATCCTGTCCCTTCAGCAATCCGTGCATCTGAATCACTCACCTGGTAAAACCGGTCGAATACCCTGTCCAGATTTTCCCTGGAAATGCCCCTGCCGGTATCCGCTACTTCAATGATAGCGTAAATTGGAATATTATCCTGTGAAGCTGTAACATATTCTAAGCTGACATGGATTTTACCACCATCTGGGGTGAATTTAAATGCATTGGAGATCAGATTGGTAAGGATCTTTTCCACCTTGTCACTGTCGAAGAACCAGGATCTGATTGATCAGATCCTGTAGTCTTACCGTATTCTTTTTCATGAAGTGAAGTAATTCCCGAGCCTTCTCAGACAGACCCGGGAGCTCCCTTTTCAGTTCTTCAATAGGTCCCTGAATCAGTGTCAGCGGCGTCCTGAACTCATGTGATATGTTGGCGAAAAAACGGGATTTCATCTGGTCCAGCTCCTGCATCTTATTGACTTCCAACTCCTTGATCCTGAGGTCAGCCTTGATCTTTTCCCTTTTGAGTAAAAATCCCCTGTACCAGCGCACCAGAAGCAACAGAATAAAACCGTAGATCATATAAGCCCACCATTTTAACCAAAAGGGCGGTAATATTCTAAATGTATATTCAAATGCTTCGCTCCATTTTTTTGCCGCTCCCATGGCACGTACCTTGAAAGTAAACCTGCCATGCGGCATGTTACGGTACACTGCATTGGCTTCAGCTGTGGGGGCGGTCCATTTTTCATCCAAACCCTCCATTATATAGCTGTATTGGAGTTTTTGAGCTGCAGACCAGTCTATTGCTGCAAAATAAAAGGTAAGGTTGTTTCTGTTGTGAGGCAGTTCCAGGTTTAAAGGGTAGTTATAGAATCTGGGTACGCCGGTGAATCTCATTTTCACTATATTACTTTCGTCCAAATGCCGGTAATCCATAAACTGCCCGTTGATGGCAATCCGGTTAAGTTGCATGACGGGAGGCTCAACCGGGGTTTTCAAATGATTTATATCCAGCATGGTAAGACCTTTGTCAGTGCCCCACCAAATGCGATTTTTACTATCTGATAACGCACCACCAAAGAAACATATACCTTTCAGACCATCCTGCAGGCCATAGGAATATATTACTGGTTTAAAAGAGTATATACTCCTCGCTATGCTTGAATCATTTTCTGGTTCAAGCACTATGCGATTTAATCCGTTGGCTGTACCTATCCATATTTTATTATTATTGTCCTTCAACATGTTTATGACCCAATTATCACTCAAGCCATCATTTTGGGTAATATGCATAAAGGCTACTCCATTATATATGCTAACCCCACCACGTGTGCCAACCCAGAGATTGCCACAGCTGTCCTCCACGATGGATACTACTTTATTATTACTTAGGCCATTTATTTGGGTATAATGTGTAAAGGTTTCACCATCATATTTGCATAATCCCGCAGAAGAGCCAAACCAGAGATTGCCCTGGCTATCTTCAAGGATATATCTTATTGCATTACTAATTAATCCTTCTTTTTGGGTAAAATGTGTAAAGTATTTCCCATTGTACATGCTCACACCTCCATCCTGGGTACCGAACCAGAGATTTCCATGGCTGTCCTCAAAGCTTTTACCAATAGCATTACCACTTAATCCCTCATTTACGGTAAAATGCGTGAAGGTTTTACCATCAAATTTGCATAATCCTTCAAAGGTGCCGAACCAGATATTTTTTTGACTGTCTTCCAGGATGGACTGAACAATATCGCTAATTAATCCCTCTTTTTGGGTAAAATGCGCAAAGGTTTCCCCATCATACCTGTTCACTCCACCGCCCCATGTACCAAACCAGAGATTGCCATGGCTGTCCTCCAGCGGGGACATGATCCCGAGTTCACTTAAACCATCTTTCTGGGTAAAATGAGTAAAGCCTTCTCCATAATATATACACAATCCTCCGCCCTCAGTGCCGAACCAAAGGTTGCCGCGGCTGTCCTCCAGGATGGATCTGACCCGATTATCACCCAGTCCCTCATTCTGGGTAAAATCCGTAAAAGCTTCGCCATTATACATGCTCACCCCTCCATGTGTACCAAACCAGAGATTGCCATGGCTGTCCTCAAAGATTGTTCTTACATGATTATCACATAAGCCTTCATTTTCTGTAAAATTTGTTATGGCTTCACCATCGTACATGCTCAATCCGTCATCTGTTCCGATCCAGATTTTGCCCAGGCCGTCCTCCAGCATGGACCATACCCGGTCATCGATCAGACCCTGTTCCTGTGTGAGATGCGTGAAGGTATTTCCATCATATATGCTCACCCCTCCGCCCCAGGTACCAAACCAGAAATTGCCATGGCTATCCTCCAGGACGGAAAAAACAGGACCGTGACTTAAGCCCTCTTTCGGGGTAAAATGTGTAAAGGTTGCGCCATCAAATCTGCACACACCTCCGTCCCAGGAGCCAAACCAGAGATTATCATGGTTATCTTTCAGGATGCAGTAGATATTATCATTAAGAAAGCCCTCTTTTTCGGTATAATGGGTAAAGGATTCTTCATTATACATGCTCACCCCTCCGTCAGCTGTGCCGAACCAGAGATTGCCATGGCTATCCTCGAGGATGGATGTGACCCAATTACCACTTAGGCCTTCTTTTATGGTAAAATGTGTAAATGTTTCGCCGTTATATAGGCTCACCCCACGGACCTGTGTGCCGATCCAGATATTGCCGCGGCAGTCTTCCAGGATGCAGGTTATCCCGGTCATGTTCATCCCCTGTTCCACATCCAGGCATTTTATATTAATGCTGGCATAATCTTTCATCAGTGGAGGTGAAGCCCTGACCGGTTGCGGTTGTCTGCAGGGCACAACTTTCCCTTTTGTCTGTATGGGCACACCTGTTGGTAAGGTATCTCCTAAAGAGTTAACCAGTACAAAGGAAGAGGTATCGACGCCGGGGGTGAAGGTTTTGAGAGATTCTTTGTTTACAGGTATGACGGTGAGGATCTCTGGAATTTTATGTACGCGCTGGGGCACGGGAACTACCCTTGGTTTGCCTGCAGGTACCACTTTAGGTTGTGCTACACTTTTGGGATCTATTACTTTGCCTCTGGCCGGAACAGGCACTCCTGTTTGTAAGGTATCCCCCAGTGAATTGACAATAGGGTATATGCTGTCTCCTGTAACGGGATTGATATGATAACCTTCTTTGGTATTTAATGGAACGATCAGGGGAGCAGAATGCAATGATGAAATATCATCCACTCCGCTTTGCTTCTTACCATTGCAGGAAGCGAGTAACAACATCATGGAGAGGTATGTGAGAGCTTTTGTCAGGTTCTTATGCAAACCAACATGGAGCATATTCCCTCATATTCTGATAAATTGTAACCTATTGGGATTTGATAATTTTTGGAAAGTGTAACTAAGTTATGAAAAATTTATTCCAGGAGTAATAGTTTACTGCTATTTTACTTTCCCAAGGGATCAGTGTTTTGTATTGATCATTAATACCCCGTTCGCGCCCAATGATCCATACATGCGCGAAGCTTCATGGCCTCTCAGCAGTCTGATAGACCTGACATCACGGGGATTGAGAAAATCAACATCGCGGACGATCATCCCATTTAAAACAAAAATGGCAGCGCCATTATTTTCCGATAACCCACTGGAACAAATGTCTCTGCCCCGAATAAAAACCCGGATGCTACCCTGATCCGTAACTCTGGCTCCAAGACAGGTTGCACGTATTAATCCCCTTAAATCGGAAAACTCATAATAATTATCAAGACTGTGATTTGTTTGCTTATTCACGTATGCGATCTCCTGTCCATTCAAATGTCCAGATTCAACGGCTTTCTTTTCATTTTTTTCACCTGGCACCAGGATCATGTTTACGGTGATATCATTTTCATTTGCAGACAATTTTCTTCGATTCTTCTTAAAACCATTGGCTTTGAATACAAGGACATCTCCACTGACTGCCATGATCTCAAACATGCCAAGGGAATCTGTACAACCCTTTGATCCGGTTTTCCTGGAAATAACTTCAGCATTCTTAACATGATAATCATTTGCAGTGATAACCTTACCCTTAACTGTTATGAAGTCGCTGGTTTCTATCAATCGATCAGCTCTTTTCACAATGGCCTTTTTCTGACCATCAGCAAAGGAAAGTACAGCAAAAGAAAGTAACAACGAAAGGATGAGTTGTGAATAAGTGTTTTTCATGACTTGGTCTCCTTTTCTTTAATTGATTAATAAATGAAATTGTCATTTATGTCTGAAAGAATCCAGGAGATAGGCCCGGCCTGAAATGCAGGATCATCAGGATTTGATCACATATTTGCAGGAGTCCTGACTAATCCTTTAATAGCTTCAGCTTATAATTGCCGGATCATACAAATAGAGGATTTTCCGTTTCATGAAAATTGTGCCAGATGTCATGATGCAAGTTACCATCCTGGTAAGGTGATAGTCTAATAGAGAAGTCGCATTGTTGACAAGAAATGATGCAATCGGGGAAAATTGTCAATTGGCCAAATGGGTAATATAGGGAGGCGGATTGATCCAATAGAAATTGTATTAACATCTTTAACCATGTAGGTCCGTACATTCCCTGAATAATTATCAATGTTTGGTATGATATAACTATTGTATATCTTTTTTTATATACCCTTGAGATATAAAATCAGGATAATGAAAAATATTTCACTTAAAATGGACGATCAGATATTCGGTGAAACGGAAGAGATCCTTGCCAGGATCAAAAAATCACGCAACCGATATATCAATGAAGCAATAGACTATTACAACAAAGTGTAGCGACGTAGGCTCCTTAAAAAGGTGCTGGAGGAGGAATCAGCACTGGTGAAGAAAGATTCAATGACGGTCCTGAAGGAGTTCGAAAGTCTGGATCATGAAGATTAAACAATATGAGATCTGGATCGCTGATTTAAATCCGACAATAGGTAGAGAATCCGGTAAGACCAGACCTATAGTGATCATCCAAACCAATCTGCTAAACCGGATACCTCATCCTTCCACCATCATTTGTCCGATTACAACAAATGTCACGAAAAGTACAGAGGTGCTTAGGGTACATTTGAAAAAAGGTTTGGCAGATCTTCATCAAGGTTGCGATATTATGATCGATCAGATCAGGGCCATCGACAACCGGAGATTAATGAAGAAAATTGGAGAACTGCCGTTCGATAAAATCGAAAAATTAAGAAAAAATATCCGTATCTGTCTCGATTTGGATTGAGTCATGAACCATCAACCTCTTATCTACTGTTAATTTTCTACCGTGCTGATCTTGTTTCGGAAAAATCCCGATTCAAGTCATCCTATCCCCGCAAAGCTTACAGAACCATACATTAAATGCTGTTTGATCTGCAGATTTCAATCAAAAAGACTTCTAAATGACTGATCTGTTATAAAATATAGATTATTATGCGGATTTTCTCAGCCTGATATTTTCAATGGATGTAACTACTTTGTTTATCAGGTCAAAATACAGGATGAGATAGAGAATAATTGAAGAGAGCCAGATCACTAAAATATTGAATGTTAAAGTGTTAATAGTAAGGTTTCCGATTCTTTTCACCGGTGCGTAGAACTGAGCCCTTCCATTGACAGCGGTTGGAATCATATAAATGGGTGTACTTTTCCTGATCAGCCTGTTATTTTTTTCAACGATCTTTATGATCTCCCTTCTGCTAAGGACAAGATCGGCCAGGCTGGAATTATAATATTTCCTCTCTAACTTAAGGACTGCTTCTTTACTTCCCAGTTGATCGACAAGTTCCTCATACATGTTCTCCCTATCCATTGTTGCTTCTGCTCTTTTGTTACGGAAATAAGATTCCTGGTCTTTTAAATATTCTTTGGCCTCCCGTGCTACCGTTTCACTAAAGTGATCAATGTTCAGTTTATCTTGATATTTATACAGAATTGAGGGATTTGACCGGTTCAATAGCCGGATCTGCTCCTTTATTAAATGTAAGTTTTGGCGGATCTGTTCCTGGTCCTTGGAAGTCAGGATTTCCAATTCAGTCAATTTGTTCATAAGTGCAGGAATAAAATATGATACATAATAGTCTGCATTGCTTTTTTCCTGGTCGAATAAAAAAAAGTTTTTTTCATATTCATTACTCTTGAACTGTTGCACTGCCAGTGCCTCATAAGCCCAACGAGAAGCCATCATATCCCCAATAACAGGAACATATTCTTCAGACGTAAGGCTTTTATGCAGCTTATCGAACTTTACAATAACTCCTCCGAATAACAATTGAGGAATCAGCAGGAAGGGGATCAAGATATATATGGTGATCACCGAATTAAATCCGGATGAGATATTGAGTCCGAGCATGTTGGCAAAACAGGAGGTGGTAAATAGGACAATCCAGTAAGTCAATGTCATCCCCTTTATCTCCAATATCAGGTTTGCTATCAGAACATAGGATATGGTTTGAACAGCCGATAATAGGAACATGATCAGGATCTTTGAATTCAAATAACTGAACCTGCTCAGATTAAGAAAGGATTCCCGCTGAAGGATTTTTCTGTCTTTTATGATTTCTTCCGAACTGATAATCAGTCCAAGAAAAAGAGCCACGACTACACTCATGAAAAGAAAGGCCGGCAAATTTTCATTGTTGCTGAACACATATGTACCGGGATTACCATCCATGCCGCTGATATATTTTGTGAAAAATCCCAGGATAATGGCCAGAAGCGGAGCTTCCAAAAGGCTGATAAGGAGGAATTGTTTGTTTGTTAGTTTGGAAAGCAAGTCACGACTGAAAAATATCCTCGTTTGTTTAAGGATACCAGGAATACCATAGTAGTTATCAGGGAGTTTCTCCTTGAGTGATTCGACTTTTTGATTCAGGTCGAAGTTTTTCCTGAATGATTCATACCATTCCCTGGGCGTGACTTTTCTTGTACGTGTTTGTTTTCCATGTTCATTAATAACTTTTGCTTCAATGATCTGCAACACTTGGTCGGGATTAACAGTTCCACACCTGATACATTGATCTTCGTTTGCATTTACATGATTGCTCTGGGTTTTAAAATATACTACCGCCTCCATTGGATTTCCGTAGAAAATCTGATATCCTCCTTTATCAAGGATGATGATTTTATCAAACATCTTATACAGATCAGAGGACGGCTGGTGAATATTGACAATCACAAGTTTACCATTATTGGTTTGTTCCTTCAGTAAATTCATTACCACCTCAGAGTCTGCGGATGACAAGCCTGAAGTAGGTTCATCGACAAACAAAATGGAGGGTTCACGGATCAGTTCCAGTGCAATATTTACCCTTTTACGCTGACCTCCGCTGATTACTTTCTTTAAGGGATTACCTACTTTCAGGTCTTTGATATCAAAGAGATCCAGGTCTTGGAGGACCTTGTTAACAACCTCTGTGATCTTAGATTCAGAAAAATTATTGAGGCATTGCCTGGCATTGTAATAGAGGTTCTGAAATGCTGTCAATTCTTCAATCAATAAGTCATCCTGGGGAACATATCCGATGACTCCTTCCAGGTTGCTTTTTTCATCTTCATCATGAACATTATATCCGTTAATCAGCACTTCACCAGTCTGCGGTTTTAATCTTCCGTTCAAGACATTGAGTAAGGTGGATTTACCGACACCACTTCCCCCAATAATCGCGATCAGATTTCCGGATTCTTCATGGAAATTAAAATCCTGTATTCCATTATCACTGTTCCTGAACCTGAATATTACATGATCTGCCCTGATAGATATTTTAGATGTTAATTTTGTTTCTGAGAATTTCCCAGTTACATGACTGTAATAAACAGTATCGATAACCGGACTTCTGATGGAAGATCCATGATCAAATGTGTAAGTAAGGCCAGGAAGAATATGCTGTCCATTCAGGTACAGGTCTTCCTTACCCCTGTACTGCAGGATATAAGCATTGACACTGTCAATATTTAGAAAGAGGATTTCTCCGGATAAGTTCTTAATGTATATATGTTTGGTGTCCTGGTACTTGCTTGTTTCTTTACTATCTATGATCAGGACTTTTTTCTTATCAGGTATATCCTGAAGGGGATCAATGATAAAACTCCTGATATTTTGATATTCGGTTTCTGGTATGTTGAATGCAGAAGCCACTGATTCCAGAAACTCGAGTTCCTTCTCTGTAATCCATTCACTATAGGAAATGAATTCAATTAATTGGATAATAACATATATCTTCTGTTTCTGTTCCAGCTCTTCATTGATGGCCTCACATATCCCTAATATCTTCATCGATATCAGTGAAGTGCGTTTCCTGTCTTTTAGACTATCCCGCTGGATATTGTCTCTATGGTATAAATCCAGGTACTCTGTAAAGATATTCATGTATCTTTCTGTCAGTTCGCTATTTAACTGACGGGAAAGGAATGATCTGACCACAGCTTTTTCACTATCTGATATGTCTTTATCCTCATGTATGTCAATGATCAACGCAAATAATTGCATCAGTGCTTTTAAGATGAGCTCACTCATTTAATGAGTCTTAATGAGAATACTTACAATCATGAAAATCGAATTACTGGAAAGGCGACTAATATTAAATAATATCTTATCTTGATACTAATGTAAATCAAGTTATAAAACAACGGGCATTTAATGAAATACATGAAAAAATAAATTCCAGATCAAGTCAAGATTATTTATGCCCCACCAAATCACATTATCCAAGAATACGAAATGCAAATGTTTGGAATTTAGAGTATTAGATATGGGGTTTTATTTGTAATTTGGAATGCAATGTAACACTTGCAATGTCGGCAACGGATATCATATTTGAATATAAAGGATCAGTTGATTTTGAAACAATTGATCCATTGATAGAAAGGCTCAAGAAGTTACCCGCATATCAGGCAATAAAAAGATCAGTTCAGAAAAGGATTTACAGCATATTTGTTGAATGTGTGGAAAACATTTATAAACATTCTATTTCTGAATCATTTTATATCAATGACGAAAATATAACGCCGTATCTGTCTTTGTACAGACAGCATAACAAATATATTATTGGCACAGGTAACATTGTATTGAACAAAAGTATTAATAGGCTAAGAAACAGGCTCGAACAAATTAATCAGATGGATAGGCCGGGTCTGAAAGCATCGTATGCAGATATTATCAATAAGGAATTCATTTCAGATGAAGATGGAGCCGGACTGGGATTACTAACCATTGCATTGAAAACTGAAAACAAGATCAATTATAATTTCACTTCCTTAGATGACCAATATTCATATTTCGAGATGAAAATTCCTATTTAATGCTAAACTTTACAACATATTTAAAACCAGCTATATAATATGGAAAGAATAATTATTGAAGCCACATCCAATTCACCCAAGGTTGTTCTTGATCCAGAGAACATGGATTTCGAAATTTCAGGTGAATCCAGGCCAAAGGATGTTTCCGGTTTTTACAAACCAATTCTGGAATGGCTGGATGGATTCGGACGCGATATTACCAAACAAAAGGAAAATGCCCCTTTGTTTGAGTTCAATTTCCGTTTTGAATATTTTAATTCATTATCCGCGAAATTTATATTGGATATATGCAAGAAACTCAGCAGGTTACGCTCTGATGGAAATAATATTATTGTGCAATGGCATTATGAGGAGGATGACGATGATATGCATGAAGTTGGACAGGAGATGTCACGGATCTCAAGGTTTCCTTTTGAGTTTGTCGAGATTAAACTTTAAACTGTTTAATATCCTTATCTAAGATTGATTCACTGGCAATCTAATCACAAACTCACTACCTTCCCCAACCTTGCTTTTAACGTCAATACTGCCATTATGTTTTTCAATTATACTATGACAGATCGAAAGCCCCAAACCGGTTCCCTGGCCGACCTCTTTTGTTGTGAAGAAGGGTTCAAATATCCTGGGCTGTATATCTTCAGGGATCCCTTTACCAGTATCCTTAATGCTGATCTTGATAGATCCGTTGGATGTTGAGGTACTGATTGTTATGGTACCCTTATCCTCAATGGCATCGATGGCATTTGCAAGGATATTCATGAATACCTGGTTGAGCTGTCCGGGGAAACATTCAATCTCAGGGATTTCCCCATATTGTTTTTCAATCTCAATATGCTCCTTGTACTTGTTCTGCAACAGTATCAAGGTGGAATCCAGGCCTTCATGTATATCGGCAAACTTAAGCACATCTTCATCCAGACGTGAAAATGTACGCAGACCCTTTACGATCTCGGCAGTCCGGTCACTACCGGTTCTGACACTGTCGATCAGTTTATCAATTTCACTGACCGCTTCCTGGTATTCAATTTCTTCTTTCAGCTTTTCGATTTCCTTTAATTTCTCTTTTGCGTTATTCGGGGTGATCATATGGTAGATATCGAGTACCTGCCTGACCTCTTCGAGATTGGCATGCAAAGAATCCACCCCCGCACTGATAAATGTAACTGGATTGTTGATCTCGTGGGCAATACCTGCGACGAGCTGTCCGATAGTGGCCATTTTTTCAGACTGGACTAACTGTGATTGGGTCATTTTGAGACTTTCCAAGGTTAGTTGAAGTTCCTTCTTTTGATTCTCCAGTAACTCATTTATGGTTTTAAGTTCTTCTTGCTGTTGTCTTAAAACCTCATTTTTCTCCTGGATTTCTGCTGTTCGTTCTTTAACCTTTTGCTCCAATTGTTCGTTCGCTTTTTGCCGCATTTGGAGAATCTCCTCATGCGCCTTCTCTTTTTCAAGTTCACTGATTTTGTAACTGTTAATTAATGCCAGGGAAAGAAAAACTCCATTTAACATTACACCAAGCTCCATACCATGTGCGGTGATGGTATTTTCCCCGATGATACCGATCGCAATAAAACTTATTGCAAGGGCACCAATTAAAAACAATGTAAAAGCTAAAATGAATAGAAGAGCCGCTTTATTCCCTTTTAACAGGCATAGAACTCCGCTCAATAAACATATTAAAATATATAATTGAGAAGTATATGCGGTAACTTGTATACTGAAATGAAAATTTGTAAAAAATAAGAGGAACATCATAAGAAAGGATAGGATAAGAAGGAAGATCAGGACCATATCCAGCCTGGCATAAAGTTTTTTTGTGTTTAAAAATGATCGGGTAAAATTGATGATACAGAATTCACTCAAGGCAATGGATGAGGGCAATAATTTGTTGCTCCACCACATGTAATCTCCAAGCACATATTGAAAAATATGCCCGCTCAGAAATGCAACTAAAATTGTCGTACTCAGGATTAAGATGATGTAATGAAAATAGGTGATGTCTCTAAGTGAAAAATAAACGAATGCATTGTAAATGATCAGCAGGATCATAATTCCAAAGAATATTCCATAATATGTTTCTGACAAAAACAACATCCTGAGGAAACTCTTCTCACGGCCAATATTCATTGGAAACTGCATTGTCCCCATGGTTTTAAACCTTAAATAGTAGGTATGTATTTCTTTATCAGGAAGTTGTAGGGGAATGATAAATGTCCGATAATCCCATTCTCTTTGCTTAAATGGGTACATATCGCCGAACACCTTGATTCTCCATTGTCCCTCCTGATCCTGGAAGTAAAAATCAATTGAGTCGAGAAGTTCGTAATCAATTTCTAATATCCAGTC
>Ga0111175_1094_pt1 | contig 16891 bp, 15 predicted proteins | sample DeeMarSWOR324_28_FD_80228 | JGI IMG/M metagenome (GOLD analysis project Ga0111175, IMG submission 80228) | Bacteroides sp. SM23_62
TCAAGAGGCAGCTCACTATGATACTCGAATGTTTCGATGACATCAAACTTGTAATAGGGATGTTCCGCTCCAGGGGCATCCAGGTCTAAATAGAATTGAATCCCTCCGATGAAATGCTCAGGGTTATTGGTGGCTATATTCTCGCGGATGTAGTAAACAGAATCTATAGCTGGACTGTCAAGCAATTCTTCGTATTCGGAAACCAGGCTTGTACCTGCCGGTGTAAGGATCTCAAGCTGGTATGCCATCCCCGGCAGGATGTTTTCCGGAGGGATCCTGACCACATATTTACCTCCCTCAAATTCATCCCCTTCAAAGGATTTTCCAGTCCTATCTACTATTCTCACGAAACATTCAGATAAGGGCATATATTTAGGTTCCTGAATGGACGATGCCAGGGCAACAGAGACAATGTGGTCCTCCTGTTCTGTTGTCAGCTCTCCGAATACAACATATTTATTTGATTCAAGAGTCTCAATATCAGGCATATACTCTTCAATACAGGATGGCAGCATCCATGCCATGCAGAACAGTGTGACGATATTTTTAAGACTTCTCATCGCTCTTCAGGCCAAAAATCGGGTCTTTCCGTCGTTCCTCCCAGCAGGGACATTTCACAAAAAATGCAATCAGGGGAGACTTCTTTGCCACCTGTCAGATATATAGGATAGAACCTCGGGTCACGCAACCGCAATGGTGTGAACAGCCCCCAGATACCGCACTCGGGATAAAAATCGAATGTAAGATCCGGTACATCTTTCACAAAAATCCTTTTTGTTTTTGCACAGGATACCTGAAAATATCCGAGCACCTCCTGTTCAGGATTTGTAAGGTTTACCAGATTGCCCTTTGCGGGCAATGGCTGTGTTTCATACATGCTTCCCTGTTCAAGGTTGTTTTGCCGCACCTGGTCCCAATAGACATAACCGGCTTCATCGATGGTATATTGTTTGACCAGTACGCTGTACAGATATTTCAGGCGCTGGGTGGTATTATCCACAAAATGCAGTGAAAATAGTTTGTAGGCATTTTCCTGCAGCTCGGCTGCATTCAGGAGGAAAATATCCTTGATCTGTTTTGTTGCCCAACATATCATATGGGAATAATCTGGGGGGTCGACACAATGCATGTCCCCGTCGTAATAACATTCAAGAGGCAGCTCACTATGATATTCGAATGTTTCGATGACATCAATCTTGTAATAGGAATGTTTTGCGCCAGGGGCATCCAGGTCTAAATAGAATTGAATCCCTTCAATGAAATGCTCAGGGTTATTGGTAGCTATATTCTCCCGCTTGTAGTATACAGAATCTATATCTGGACTGTCAAGCAATTCTTCATATTCGGAAACCAGGCTTGTGCCTGCCGGTGTAAGGATCTCAAGCCGGTATGCCATCCCGGGCATTATATTTTCCGGAGGGATCCTGACGGCATACTTACCTTCCTCCAATTCATTCCCGTCGAAGGATTTTCCACTCATATCCACTATTCTCACGAAACATTCAGATAAGGGCATATATTTAGGCTCCTGAATGGATGATGCCAGGGCAACAGAGACAATGTGGTCCTCCTGCCCTGTCATCACCTCCCCGTATACGACATATTTATTCGATTCAATATACTCAATCTCAGGCCTGTAATTTTCAATGCATGCATACATTGACACAAAACAAAAAAGGAGAAAATATGCGCTTAATCTAGTCCGTTTCAAAATTTCCAATTCTAAATAGCCATGACACGGTAAATAACTGGGTCCCTATAATGGAATACTTATAACTGTTAAGCTTCCCGTTTTCCGATTGAAAATAAACCGAATATGCGTTGCGTCGCCCGGTCAGGTTATACACGGTAAACTGCCAGGAACTATGAATAAGTTTATCCCTTTTCAGATTGCCTTCAATATTTAATGAAAGGTCCGTCCTGAAATAATCCGGAATCCGGTATTTATTCCTGCTTGAATAATCTACATAGGGTTGATCCCCGATATAATATACCGAAATGGGATAGGTAACAGGTCTTCCGGTCTGATAATTCAAGGTCGATGATACCGTGACCCTTTTGCTGAAATGGTAATTGAATATGGTATTCAGGGAATGTGGAATATCATAATTGGATGGATAGGTCTTGCCATTATTGATTTTATTCCAGAGTTCATCTCCGTCCACCCTGATTAAAGAACGGGAATAGGTATAGGCCATCCATCCGTCCGTCTTATGACTGTTCCATTTCACGAAGAACTCAATACCATAGGATCTTTGTTTGCCCTGGAGAACTTCCGTCTCGACAAGCGGGTTCGAAATGAAATTCGCCCCGTCCTTGAATTCCGGAAAATTTGTCGCCCTTTTATAAAAAGCCTCGATCGAGCTTTCAAGCCTATGACCTAAAAATGTCCTGAATACACCCACTGAAAACTGGCTGCCCCTGGAAGGCCTCAAATGGTAGTCAGACAGTTTCCACTGGGTATTCGGAGCGAGGGCTATGGTATTGCTTAACATAAACAGATGCTGATTCATCTGGTTGAAGGCCAGTTTAACTGAACCGTTTGGGTCAGTAGATAAATTCAACGCCACCCTGAATTCCGGGGATGAATACCACTTGATTGGCTCACCCGGTTTGAAATCCAGGGTATCCTTAATCAGCCTTACATCCCTGCGGTTTTCATCCTGGTAAAGATAGACCCTTCTGGGACCCATATAGGTATACATAGAAAATCTAAAACCCGCAGACAGGTTTAACCAGGGCAAGATATCGTATATATCAGATATGTACAGGGTTCCGTTCATCCCCTGTTCTGTTCCGTGATCCACCGGCGCCCTCAATGATTCAGTTCCGTAGGGCTCCACGTTGCCACGATTGAGTGAATAGTAGGAAAGATCGATTCCGTAATTCAGCGTGTGCTGTTTGTATAAATGATTGATATGATTGCGCAACTCATAATGTTGCAGTTTGTAGGCATGTTCATAGGCCGCTGAGATTTCTTGCTGATCCACGGTGCTGTATGAATACTGAGAGCCTACAAGGGAAAAATGATTTGACAGGGAGGTATTGAAATGATGGCTGATGTTTATTGAAGTCCCCAGATTTTCGTATTCATAACTGTTGAGGTCGGCCAGTTTGAAGCGGTCATGACTATGATACAGAAATGCATTGATATTGGATTTTTTGAGATCATAGCTTATGGAAGAGGTCAGATCATAAAATCCCGCATTGCTGTTTCTGATTACTGGATCATCTATTCTTGTTAATATCCAGTCCGAATAGGAAACCCGTCCGCTGACCAAAAAGGTTAATGAATCGCTTATCAGTGGACCAGATACTGTAAGGTTCCCCGCAATAGGATTGATCCCCCCGCGCAGGGAGAACCGTTTGTCGGTATGCTGCTTTGCCTCAATATCAAAGACGGAAGAAAGTTTACCTCCGTATCGGGCAGGCACATGCCCTTTATAAATGGTAAAATCGTTAATGGCATCTGCATTGAAGGCAGGGAAAAAGCCAAACAGATGCGAGGTGTTGTAAACGGGTATATTGTTTATATAAAATGCATTCTGGTCAAAATTGCCACCCCGCACGTTCAATCCGGATGAGCCTTCACCTATACTTACTATTCCGGGAAGCATTTCTGAGATTTTCAGAATATCCCGTTCACCCAGCATCATAGGTATTTGTTTTATAGATTTGACAGTGATCTTCTCTATGCCAGGGTCTTTTGAAGTAATGATCATCTGCCTGTCCCCGTAAACAACTGCCTCATCGATGGAAATATATTCCTTTATCATTTCGACAAGAAAGTCACCATCAGCATAAACAATCAGCTGGCAGGATATTTTTTTGTAACCCATGCAATCAAATTGTGCCGTATATTTGCCTGGTCTAAGTTGAAGGCTCAAATTCCCCTGTAAATCAGTTACGGATCCTGTTTTCGTCTCAGCAATGAATATCGTTGCCCCGGCAATAGGTTCCCCATCTTCAATATCTGAAATATTTCCCTTGATGTATGCCGGTCTGGTCTGTTGAGAATATTTATTTCCGATGGTAATGGATTTTAGAATATTCGAACTTCTTCCTGTTAAGAATTGTCTGTCAATACTCTCTGGATAGATGAAACTGTCAGGTATAATTTCCTCATATGTAATATGTGGAAGTTCATTTATCAACTCTTCTTCCGGCAGGATAACAAAATGATCATTCCACAGAGATGGCTTCAGATTGGTCCCGCGCAATATGTATGTCAACGCCTTCTGTATCGGAATACTGTCAGCATGGAGTGTCACATTAATATCTTTTACCCATGCTGTGTCATAAAAGATCCTGGTTCCCGAACTGTTTTCAACCATTTTCGCAAATTCATCAAAAGTTGCATTATCCAGATGACAGGATATAATCTGGTTTGATCCTTGTGAATAACTTTGGAGGCTTAACACCAGCGACAGTATGACAATGTTTGATCTCAATGCTTTATTCGACTGCAAAAGGTTATCAGGTTTAGCATTTTTTGATCAGACGCCCTTTTCACTCTGATTTTGTTTTGTGTAAGATATTTTTTAACGGAATCTCTTTGACCTGGTTCGAAATAAGCCAGGAAACTTTTATTGTTCCTGAATTTGTAAAATGCTTCATCTCTAAATAAATACATGGTTTTCACAGGCTCCGAAAAGTGGTAGTTTGACCTGCCAACCTCCTTGGTTAAAGACATTTTTTTCTGCCACTGGTATAAGACTTTCAATGAATCATAACCGATTACCTGGAAAAATTCTTTTTGTCCATTTCCGGTTTCCATTAACACAAACTCATTATCATGCAGGTTAAACCCACGAAGCCATGCTTTTGAAAGCTTGATTAAATCATTAGCACCATGTATATCCTTGTATTTAAGAATTAATTCCTGATTATAGATGTCATAATTAAGCAGCTGATCTTCAAATTTTTCATTCCTGATTAACACGTAACCAGATTCATAATTCTGAGTATGCAGAAATGGATGACCGATGGTTTCATGCGATAAAATGAATGAATATTTTCTGCCATTATGCAAAAGCGGTTCCAAACCGTAGATTGAACCAATATCCTGAGCATTTACTGGAAAGGCAAGGCTGATGAATAATATAATAAAACTGAGCAATGGAAGGCTTTTCATCTTGAGCTTGCAATTTTTAAAAGTATGTCAACCATGATCCCATTTTTCAGCATCTTTCTAAACCGGCTGCCTGCAAAGGAGATTTAAAGATCATTTAGAGTTATTATTCTGATTAGTTTAGGGCAATTACAAGGAGACCCGAATTTAACCATTTTTCCGTAAAACAAACTGTATATTACGCCAGAAGTGACAAAAATCAGATCATGGAAGGCACAAATGGAATTTCAAAGAAATGCCCTGGTGATAGAGAAATTATAATTTTATATGTCAAATCAATAATAATGATGCATCGTTGGCATACCTCACGCTTATTTGCATTTACGGTTTCCCGGAAGAGCAAGGATAAAGCACACTCATTATAAAGCTTGCAGAACCATCAGAAATTATTAAATTTGCCCCGCTGATATAGATACACACTCACACCCATACCATTATCGGGGTGTAGCTCAGTCAGGTTAGAGTACACGTCTGGGGGGCGTGGGGTCGGCAGTTCGAATCTGCCCACCCCGACTGAATGATAAACAGGGGCTTATAAATTTTCATATGCCCCTGTTTTTATTGTATATTTAGAGTTGGTTCACAGCATCTTACACTGTATTAGTCCCCCAAACGGTTGGATGAAAAATTTCATGAACATCACATCAAATCCGTTTGTATTCATTTTAAGTGGATTATCCATTGCAGGATTTAACGCTTTGAGATATTTATAAGCAATGTCAGGATAATGCTAATGAGTATCATTGAAACGATGGGGAGAAGGATCCTGTATCTATCCGTTTCAATACGTATATCACCTGGTATTTTGCCAAACCATTTTAAAAGCCAGGGAGCGAAATAAAGTATAATGCCCATTGCAATAAGACCTGTAATTATTATCCAGTGTGCCATTAATTTCACTTCTGAATATGATTTTAAACTTATTGATCTTTGGAAACAATGTTATTTAATATATTTTCTATCGCCTCAAACAGCGAATCCGGTACCTTTGCTTTGATCTTTTCTGGTTTTCACCAAAATAGGCTTCGGTCAATCCGCCATGATGATTCGCACTGCATGGATTTGGTACCTTCGCATAAGTGCACTCATTTCATGATGTATCTGCTATGGGGGAAAGATAGTAGATCATCATCCGATGTTGTGCAAATACATAATAATTACGAGAATCCTTCCCTTAAATGAGGAAAACATACATTGCTAACTTTCAACAATCTGTTTTAAAAACCGGTTTGCAAGTACATCCAATTCCTTTATCTGGCTTTCATTCAGGTCATTCTCAATATCTTTCTTTATCAGCTCCCTTGCTTTTTCTTCCGCTACTTCTGCAAGGGTTCTGCTTCCAAGTGCCTTCCAGTTTTCACGTACTTTGCGATTTAAAATATCCGGCTGGAAAAATTCATCCTTGAAATGCTCAAGTGTGTGATACCGGTCAAGGAATGAACCTGAAATGCCAACCTCCCTTGAGAGCTCAATGGCCAGTGTATCCTCATTGACTTCAACACCCTTCAGATATCTTTTTACATAAGAGATGATCTCGTTATCAACAACAGCCTGCGACGGTGCAAATGCAAGCTCCGATTCCAGTTGCCCGACTGCCCAGATGTTGGAGACACCACTTTGAAGATGCGTAAGAAACCCGCACATTTTTTCCAGCGCTGCCTGGGAATCCGCACACATGGACTCAGTGGAGACCCAGCTTGCCGAGGGAATACCATAGTACCGGCCCATCATCGCTGAAATCTTGGCAAACAGATGATTTTCAGGTCCCCCGGTCACTGCGATACTGTTTTGCATATCGAAAGTATGGGCAAGTCCCAGATTGAAAACACAGGGACGACCCGGTTCAAGAAGCTCGTTAACAACAATGCCGGCCAAAATCTCAGCTGTTCCCACCGCTGCTGAACCTGCCAGGGTAACCGGACCCGAAACCCCTGCCATGGGTTCGCCATTGATCGTCACGGGGATTCCGTAACCTGCCGTTTTCCTGAATATCTCCAAGGCCAGGTTTGTCCACCGAAGCGGCCCATGTGCTGTAAACCCGATACTGAACCAGGGAAAATCGCCCACCACTTTTTTCATCTCCACCAACCTCTCCGAACCCAGTGGTGTAAAACAGAGAACCCGTATATGTTTGTTGGTATTCTCGGCGATAATCCGCAGTCCAACTACATCACGGGCTGCAGGTGGAATATCATCCAGCGCAAATCCAAAAATCCCGTCCACATGCTCAAGCTGGTGAAGCAGTCGTGCAGCATTTGCCATATCCTTCGAAGAAAATGGTCGAGCCGTGTTGTTATCTACTATTCGGATACCTGGTACTGACCAGATCACGGCTTCAGAGGTAGCACTCGTTATTTTACCCTTTCCTGTCCTGTTGGTAAAAACGAATTCCTTAGGCAGGAGATCAATTTTTTCCTTGATGAGCCCTTCCGGGATCCGCATGACATTGGACGACCTGCCCTCCTTTGCCCCGGCTTTCAGGAGCAGCATGCATATTTCATCATGATCTAGCCGTATTCCCGGATTTTCAAGTAGTTTCAAGGCCGCCGCATGTATTTCTTCAGGAGCTTCCCTTTCCGTGGTCATTTTTATAACATGATTTAAGTTTTGTCCTACTAATGCACATAAGATCAATAGTAGAGAAAAACAATGCAATTTAGGTATTTATTTAAGGACATTAAGGATGAATGCTGGTCTTTGCCAATTTCATCTTATGTGCCGGGTAATCGTGGACCAATTGCACTTCTTGCACGCAAGAACAACGCAATATCCAGGCGTTATATTCCATTATTATTTCTGATAATTTGATAATGAGCAGGCTAAAAAAATGGCTCACCTTTTGCGCTTGGAGATTTAAAAGCAGGTAATTTTGTAATATATAAATCACTTCAATCATGAACGATCTGGAAGCTTTAAAGAACCTTGTGCTCGCCCCCTATATAATAAAGGCCACAGCCCTGATCGCGGTCGACCGGAAAGTGGGTGGTAACCAGTTCAGGCATAGTTTCTCAACCCTGGGGATCCTCCTTGATTATAAATTCTTCAATGACAGTATCCTGCTTAAAGCTTCCCTGCTGCATGATTTTCTCGAAGACCTTCCGGATGCCGACGTGGATGAGATCAGGTGGATTGATCATGAAAGCAAACAGGTAGTTGAACTGGTTTTGGAAGTGACAAAAAGAAAAGACGAAACAAAATCCCAGTACCTTGAACGGGTACTCAACTCTGGTTCCAGGAATGCCTTGATCCTTAAATGTGCCGACCGGATCAGTAACCTGACCGACCTTCATCGTGACACCCATACCGAACAGAAAATCTCTGATTACCTGGACCAAACCGAAAAGTATGTGATACCTATGGCACAAAAGGTGAATAAGGATATGGTCATCGAACTGACAGACCTGGTTGCCAAAAGAAGAGAAATTTCGAAAATGATGGAAGATGATAAGTCCGGGGAAAAAGGTCACCGGAACACAATATAAATCCAGGTATTTCCTTGAAGATCAGTTAGTTCAACTGTACTTTGCCACCATATTCGCAAAAAAATTGATACTTTCTGTGGAAACACCGGGAGGCATGCCACCTCCACACGAGGCAATGACACCTGATTTTCTGTCCAGGTTTTGAATCATGTCCTTTACATGTTTTTCAATTTCCTGTGATGAACCATTTGCCAGCACATCCCTTGGAGGAATATTTCCGAGCATTGTTACTTTGTTGTCAGTCTGGCTTTTAAGTTCGTTGAGGTATGTGTCAAATCCCATGTTAAACAGGTTAATACCCATTTCCGGAAGGTACTTTATGGATGAGCGGCAATCTGCATCGTTATGCAGGCATTTGACTGACAGGTCCCTGTCGTAAATTCTCTTCAGGTATGGCAGGCCAAATTGTTCAAATTCCGTCTCACCGATAAAGCCCAGGATATCATCCAGCATCATTATTCCGTCAATAGTTGGAAAAGTATCTTGCTGAAGATCATGCCATTCAATAAGATATTCTGTAATCATATTAATCAGATGATGAATTTCATCCGGATTTGTGATCATGGCTGTCAGAAACTCCGACACACCCATAAGGTAGGAAGCAATGTTCATCGGTCCCCGTGAAACAGAAAAATAAATCTTGTGGCCACTGTCTTCGATCCTATTTGCATTCAATAACAACCGGTTGATAATCAGCGGAGAAAAACCATCTGTTTCCGGGTTGGGTTTTGACAATTTGCGGATGTCTTCGATAGAGAAAATGTTCTTTTTGGGATGTGGAAAATCATCAGGAGGAAATGAACAGATCGCCCCGAAAGCAGAAGGCTCGCTGCACATGCCGAATTCAGACCAGAATCCGGGCAGAAAAATGATCTCCGGGAATTCATTTACTACTTTAAGGTTTGCCTTAAACCATAAATCGTCGCAAGAGAAATAGTCAAGTATTTTTATTCCGTACCAATTGGGCAACCATGGACTATCGATGATGAACCCGACAGGTAGAGGTTTGATCTCCTTCCCGTTAATAACATCCTGGATTGTCGACCATTGTTTTTCAGTCATTTTCTCGCACTATAATATGAATTATTTGATGAAGCGAAAGATCCCTTGATGATTCAATCTTATTGCCGGAGTTAAAATTAAATAATATAGTGGGAATCGCAACCGATTGCATATAAAGCTAAAAAAATCCATACTTTTACCTAACTTCATTGAATTCCACAAGTGTACCATCAAATGTAATGACCATAAAACAGGAAATTACTATATATGATATTGCCAGGGCACTGAACATTTCAACTTCAACAGTCAACAGAGGCTTGGGTTTTCAGCACAACCCTTTTGTAAGCAACCTGAGGAAGAATCGGATCCATACCCTCGGACCTATCTTACCATGCCTGGACAGATATTTTCAATCAACCGGAATATCCGGGATTGAAAAGGCAGCCACACAGAATGGTATGGAACAGGGATGCAAAAGAATAGTGCACCTGGGTGGATATCTGAAATGCCCTGTTTACCGGGACAGGTATAACGGCTATAAGAAAGCTCACAAAGACCACAGTATCCCCATCGATCCTGATCTTGCTTCTTATGGCCTGCTGAATCAATCAGCAGGATTGCCCGTCTCCCGTAGACCTGGAGTGTACATGACGGTTCTTCATGGAAGAATAACTGGCCGGTAAGGGGCAGGATCAACGATCCCCTGCTGTTTGGCCGGTAGTTTCAGCCCAAACCAGCTTACGCTTCAGTGATAGAGACCGCGAATAAAAACCATAATAACCAATGAGTGAGAAAAATAATCTGCCTGCCTCCGATTCAATCCGGGAAGCACCTTATAAAAATCCGGACCTTGCGGTGGAAGACAGGGTGAAAGACCTGTTGTCCAGGATGATCCTGGAAGAAAAGATTGCACAGATGCAATGTGTCTGGAATGAGAAAAACGATACATTGCTCGATGAGAAAGGCAACCTTGACCCGGTGAAAGCCAGCCAGTCCTATCCGGAAGGTTACGGACTGGGACAGGTAGGCAGGCCAAGTGATTCAGGAGGCGGGAAGAATGCCCGGGAACTGGCCGGGCTAACCAACGCCATCCAGCAATTTTTCGTGGAGAACAGCAGGCTGGGGATCCCGGTCATTTTCCACGAGGAATGCCTGCATGGACTGGCCGGTCCGGATGCAACCAGCTTTCCCCAGCCCATTGGCCTGGCCTCTACCTTTAATCCCGCACTGGTCCGCCGTTTGTATGAAATGACAGCCCTGGAAGCCAGGTCCAGGGGCATACACCAGGCACTGACCCCGGTCGTGGATGTGGCCAGGGAACCCAGATGGGGAAGGGTTGAAGAAACATTCGGGGAAGATCCTTACCTGGTATCCAGGATGGGGATTGCCGCTGTCCAGGGATTCCAGGGGGATGGAAACTACAGGTACAAGCAAAACCTTATCGCTACCCTGAAGCATTTCGCGGGCCATGGATATCCGGAATCTGGTACGAATTGTGCGCCTGTGAACGTTTCGGAACGCACATTGCGGGAGGTGTTCCTCTACCCGTTCCGCAAGGCCATACAAGAAGGAGGTGCAAGGAGTGTAATGGCATCCTACAATGAAATTGACGGGGTTCCCTCCCATGCCAATACCTGGTTACTGAGAAAAGTTCTGCGTAAGGAATGGGGCTTCTCAGGTTATGTGGTATCAGATTACTATGCCATCCGTGAACTCAATGAAAGACCGGAACTCTATGGTCATCACCTGGCCAAAGACGGATGGGAGGCGGCTGTCCTGGCAGCCAGGGCCGGTGTCAATATGGAACTGCCGGAACCCGACTGTTACAGGCACCTGGTGGATTCCGTAAAGGATGGCAGCCTGGATGTTTCCCTTATTGATGAACTGGTGGGTCCTTTGCTTGACCAGAAATTCAGGATGGGACTGTTCGATGAGCCATATGTGGACCCTGAAACAGCCGGGATGATAGCCACCCGGAAGGAACACCGCCAGCTGGCGCTGGTGGCTGCCCGTGAAACCATAACGTTGCTGAAAAACGATAACAACCTGGCACCGCTTGATAAAAACAGGATCAGGAAACTGGCTGTCATCGGTCCCAATGCCAACCGTGAACTGCTGGGAGGCTACAGTGGCAAACCCCGGAAAGTTACTACTGTCCTGGAAGGCATTACCAAGCATGCCGGAGATAGCATCAAGATCCTTTACCACGAGGGGTGCAAGATAACCAAGGGCGGATCCTGGAATGAAGACCTGGTAGTACCGTTCGATCCGGAAGAAGACCGGAAAAGCATAGCTGAAGCACTTGCCCTTGTAAAACAGGCCGATGTTGTCGTTCTGGCACTGGGCGGGAATGAGCAAACCTCGCGTGAAGCCTGGGACCTGAACCATATGGGTGACCGTACCAACCTGCAGATGGTGGGATTACAGGATGAGCTTGTAGATGCCATATATGAAACCGGAAAACCGATCATCGCCTTCCTTTTCAACGGCAGGCCCCTTGCCGTCCGGAACCTGAGTAAGAAAGCATCGGTGCTCTATGAATGCTGGTACCTGGGACAGGAAACCGGGAGGGCTGTTGCCGATGTCCTGTTCGGGGAATATAATCCGGGAGGCAAACTGCCCATTACCGTACCGCGTTCCGTGGGCCATATTCCTGCTTATTACAACCATAAACCCTCTGCCAGACGGGGATATCTTTTTGACTCGGCTGATCCCCTGTACGCGTTTGGTTACGGTTTAAGCTATACGCGATTTAAAATGAGCAAACCAGTGCTCGAGAAGGATACCATAAAACCGGATGAATTTACAGCGGTTCGGGTGGATATAACCAACACGGGAAAAAGGACAGGTGATGAAGTAGTCCAGATGTACATCCGGGACAGGGTAAGTTCGGTTACCAGGCCCGTGAAGGAACTGAAGGGATTCCTCAGGGTCAGCCTGGAACCGGGAGAAACCAAAAGCATATCCCTCGATATAAGGCCTGAATCACTGGCATTCTATAACATTGACATGAACTACGTGGTGGAGCCTGGCGAGTTCGAGATATTGCTGGGCAATTCATCAAGGGACAAAGATCTCCAGGCCGTGGTATTAAAAGTGCAATCCTGACATGAAATCATCTAAAACAAATGGTATCTCAGGCCGGTACAATGGTTCTAGGGCAGCAGGCATCCTGGCTGATTATACCCGTTATAATTCACGGCGCAAACCCTTGTTGTCACCCCATACCTACAACCTCCAGAATTTTCAGGAAGCAGAGAGAACCGCAAGTGATTATAATGCACTTGCAGAAGATGCACGGCAGATACATCAAAGCCTTGCCGACGATTATAAAGATGCATTTGATAATCAGCCCTCGGGAAGGGACTGTTGAGAGGGAACATAGGATATGGGTAGGCGTTGACTGAGATCTTATTCCAGAAGGTACAGAGATGGGATCATTTACCATTGAAGGATACGGAGGAGTCAGTGTCATCCTGCGAGTACCTGTCCGTAATCCAACTGAAGCGATCAAACAAAAGGTAAACGGTTTTATCGAAAGCAACGGGTACGTATCGATGGAAGCTGAAAATTACACCCGGTCAGTAGACAGACCACCCGTAAGCTGGTTGCGAATCCCCGGATTGGGACGTACGCTTTCAGGCATAACACCCGTACCGGTGACCTATCCAGCGCAGGAAACAGCAGGAGATGGTCCCCGATTGGAATACCAGGTACATTTATTTAGTAGCGGCGAAATAAAGATCAGGGCATATCTTTTCCCGACCCTGGATTTTCATTATAGCGGGGGACTCAAATATACCATTTCGATCGATGATGAAGATCTGCAGATTATAAATATCCACGAAGGGGCAACAAACCGTGTTTGGGAACAGTGGTTAAGAAATAATATTAACCTCCAGGTTTCAAAACATTATGCGGATCGACCAGGAGATCATACTGTGAAATTCTGGATGGTAGATCCCGGGATTGTATTGGAGAAACTCGAAGTTGTAACAGGAGAATCAAAAGCCATTTTTCTGGGCCCAGCTGAAAGCCATTATCAATCCGAAGCTGAGGGAAAGTAAAAGTCCAGGCTTTATCATGCGGGAATTTATAAATTTGCATTATGAATGAAATGCTGAATCGCATATTCGATAACTGGAACATAACAGGTAACACCACCCAATCGGTGTGGATTATCGCAGTGTCTGTTGTCCCATTAAGCCTACTGATATATTTTCTAATATCGAGGCTCATTATACAAACAGGTAAAAGATCTCCGGAGAATTTTATCAGAATTGCCTGGCAAAAGTTCCGATATCCTTTGCTGTTTCTCATTCTGCTTCTTGATTTCATAATTCTTCAGGGATTGCTTACACCAGGGAAGGAAATCTCTGCTTTCACAGGTTATTTTATCAAACTGGCATTCATCTTTATGATCACCTGGTTTATCATCCGTTCCATTAATCTTTCCCGGGAAGTCATCCTGCACAGGTATGATTTATCTGAAAAAGATAATCTCAGGGCCAGGAAAGTATATACACAATTCAGGATCCTGGAACGGATCATCATTTTTATTGTTGTGCTGATCGCCATTGCCATAGCCCTTATGACCTTTGATGGTATAAGGCGCATTGGTGTCAGTTTGTTTGCCTCTGCTGGCATAGCCGGTATTATCATCGGCTTCGCTGCCCAAAAGGTGATAGCTTCCGTACTGGCCGGTTTCCAGATTGCCCTGACCCAGCCCATACGGATCGATGATGTGGTAATCGTGGAAAATGAATGGGGATGGATCGAAGAGATTACCCTTACCTATGTCGTAGTGAGGATTTGGGACAAGCGACGGTTAATTGTTCCATCTACCTATTTTATTGAAAAACCCTTCCAGAACTGGACACGTGTATCTGCAGATATGCTAGGTACGGTTTTTATTTACACAGACTATACGGTACCAGTGGATGAGTTACGTATTGAATTCACCAGGATACTGGAAGAAAGCGACCTTTGGGATGGCCAAACCAATGTCATGCAGGTAACAGATGCCACCGACAGGTCCATCGTGATCAGGGCCCTGATGAGTGCAGCAGATTCCCCCACAGCCTGGGATTTGCGGGTACTTGTCCGTGAAAAGTTAATAAACTTTCTCCAGCAGAATTATCCAGGCAGCCTGCCCCGGACACGAATTGAAATACCTGGTGAATCAGGAGGCAGGCCCTCAAAGCCTGAGGAAGTATGAGCAGATCGGAAGTGTTAAATCTACCTGTTTAGTTTTACTTCTATTGCCGTAGGGCCTTTCTGCCCCATCTCTACCTCAAAGATCACCTCATTTCCCTCTTGTATATCTTCAAGCAGATTGTTTACGTGGACAAATACAGATTCCTTCGTTTCTGAATCTTTAATAAAACCAAAACCTTTTGAATCGTTAAAAAAGGTTACAACTCCCTTTCTTATAGGGTCCATTGGTATATCCTCACTTTGAGGTACACTGACTTCAATATCCTCTAATTTTACCTCCACTTTTTTGTTTGGATCAGGGGGCGTTGATGTGATATTTCCCTCTGCATCCACATATGCGATCATATCGTCAAGGCTGCCTTTTTTCTCATTTTCCTTCCTGGCCTGCTTTTTTTTCTCCTTCTCCTTTCTCCTTTTTTCTTTTCGGCTTCGTATTTCCTTCTTGCTGAATGATTCTTGTGATCTACCCATAACCAAATTTATATTTTAGCGAAGGTACGCTTTTAATTGAACTATTCCATAAATTCCGAATTTCAAGCATGTATCCTAACTTTTGACAGGCTGGAATTTCGGAATGTCAGAGAGGGTGAAAGATCATTCAGAGACGAATCTCCAAAAATTGTTTTTGTCAACAATCTGATGGCTGCTTCCCGGATATGTATTCAGAAATTCTTTCGGTATTTTTTGCTTCTTACCGGGCCTTAACTTGAATTCGTAAGCATAAAGTTTTTCTCAAGAATTTGCTTCATCAAGGTTGTTTTTCCAACACGTCGTGCACCATATACAACAATAATCTTTCCTTTATGAAAGTTTTGCTCGAGGCTTTCCTGGATTAATCTCGGATATAACATACCAAGAATTTATGAATCTAACTTCAAGTATTTTTAAAAATTTAGATTATGAATAGGCAAATTTATATTCTCAGGCGAGGTCAGTGAATGCCGTTAGAAATCAAATCTGCAGCGTTCATCGCAGATTCAATGGCCTTGTCCATATTGTAATACTCCCACTCCGCAAAGCGCCCGACGGGATATATATGATGTTTCCTGAGTTTTGTCCGGATGTGAGTGATCTTCTCACGTACCCCGCTTGTCTGGATCACATATGAATTGGGTTCATAATTCATATCCAGTACCTTCAGTTTTCCTGGCAGCTGCATTATCTCTTTTTCCATTTCTTCCCGGGCCACCTTTCCGGAAAATTCTACCGTACAGGTTTTCCGGCTGCCCGGGGGATTGTTATTCGGACTGAAGTTTCCTGTGTATATGATCCTGTGCGCCCGGGTTGATGGTCCGGGGATATAGAGCCAGGAGAGATCCGTATCGTCCGTCTCGCAGAACAGGTTGCTGGTACCATTTGAGCGCAGATACCCTACTTTTTGCAGGGCAGATTTTAACCCGGAATCATTGGTGTTCATCCGTTCATGCAATCGCCTGATATCCCCGGTATATATCATTCCGTCGTAGGATTGGCCTTCCACCCTGACCTTGTTATTGTCTGCTTCGATATTTGTGATCTGCATGCCATACCTGACATCCAGGTTCTGGGCCAGCCTGTCAGCAATGAACTGTGATCCGCCCTTTAGAGGGTAGTAGAATGTATTGTGGACCATCCCCTTCTCACTTTCCCTGGTAATGTTATTCAAGATGATTTCCCGGTAATCGGGCATGGGTAATTTACCTTCAAGCCATTCGAGGCTTATCTCGGCAAGGTCCGTACGCCATATTTTCTGATTGTAGGGTTTGAAGTATAACTGATACAATGTTTCTCCAAAATTCCCGGTCAGGAATTCCTCAAAATTTCGATAAGCAAAGGGCTCCCTGCGCCCCTCAGCTTCCAGCACCAGTAATTCATGGATGATACGGCTGACCTTTTCAGGGGCCAGTTCATAAAGATGGTCCTCTATGGGGTACCCCACCAGTTGCCCTTCAAATAATATCCTGGCATTCCTTTTTGCCTTGATGAATTCTTTTTCCCGGTCGAATTTTGACCAGAACCATCCGGCGACCATTTCCACCCTGGTATTGAAAATATGACCGCCTACGCAGTGAAATAATCC
>Ga0111175_1095_pt1 | contig 16788 bp, 13 predicted proteins | sample DeeMarSWOR324_28_FD_80228 | JGI IMG/M metagenome (GOLD analysis project Ga0111175, IMG submission 80228) | Bacteroides sp. SM23_62
TAATGCTGCATCCACATGGCCGAGTTCCGCATATTTATATCCTGCACCAGTACATTTCTACAGTCGATCATGCGGATAATGTATGGACGGTCAAGGTACCTGTCAGGCTTCTTACTTGTCCTTACCACAAAGGCTGCTCCCTGACCGTCGATGGTTCCCTTTCCCGTAATACTGACATGGCTGAGGTTTTCCCCGAAAATCAAACTACGCAGGACAACATCCTGGTAATAATGTGGAACCTGGGACTTTATCTCCGGATAGTCTTCAAGGTTTATGCTTCCCAGCAAAGTCGCCCCTTCCTCGAGGTGCAGGTTCACATGCTCCCTTAGCATCAAGGTACCCGAGAGATAAGTACCTGCGGGAAAGACCACGGTCCCTCCTCCCGCTTCTGTGCAAGCATCGATGGCAGATTGAATGGCTTCAGTGTCAAGGGTTACCCCCTTGCCTGAGGCTCCGAAGCTGAAAACGTTGAACACTGTAAGGTTTTTCTGGCAGCCATTCAATAAGAGGACATAAAACAATATGAATAAGAAATTGCGTATCATCTGTTTTTATTTTTGAACCAGTTTTCATAGATCCATCCGGCTGCCTTCCTGTATGCGCTGCTGTAATCGTTGACATCAGATTCTGAACCGCCGATATCTATTCCCAGGAGGCCCTTATAGTTGACCCGGTCGAGTGTTTCAAAAAATGACTCCCAGGGAATATTGCCATCTCCCGGTACGAGGTGTTCTAAACGGAAACCCCTGTTGTCGGAGATGTGGATATAACCGATATGTCCTTCCAGCCGCAGCAGGGACAGCAAGAGATTGTCCTTCAGGAAGAACTGGTTGGCTGTGTCCATATTGAATTTCAGGGCATCATGTTTCACTGCCTGCGCGAAATTCAGGAAGGCATCGGTGGAGGCCACCAGTGCACCAAGACAGGGATGAAGGTGGAAATCCATCTTCCGGGATGCAGCCAGCTGGCAGGCTACCCGGTAGGTCGCTGCAAGTCCGTCCCAGTAATTTTTCCAGTTCAGGTCAGGGGGAAGGATCGCACTGGCCATGATCTCTTCATCGTAATGCCGGGTAACGGGGATGTCCTCCGGGAACTGCCAGGGTGGAAGGGGGGCGTTGTCAAGGACCGCCCGGGCACCCAGGATCCCGGCAATCTCGCATCCCTTATCAAAAAGTTCAAGGTTTTGTTCCCTTTCATCTGGGTCTGGAGAACTCAATCCCGGTAAAACAATACAAAAGACGGGAATATGGAGATTCAATGCATCTGCTTTTTCCCGGATCAGTTCTCTCATCTCATAGATCTGTCCGAGATGTTCTTTTCTGATACCTTCCAGCTCAATGCTGCTGAATCCCAGTGCAGAAAATTCCTCCAGGTGTTCCAGGGTATCGCCGGCAGCCGGAGGATAACCGTATTTCCCGATGATATAGAGATAACAGGCTACAATATCGGGATGTATTCTATCTGTTTGCATCTCTTTCATATAAATAGATTCGGTATTACAATGACCTCTGCCACGGCCATTAATATAACAAAATGCCGAATAGAATGGTAATCCCGATATGGATACTATCCTATCAATTCAGCAATACCCACTACTCCGGCCACGGCCATGGCCAGGGTGAACAGGAAGATAAATGCCATCCATCCGTTGGTTTGAATGCCTGCTGTGTCTTCTCCCATCACGTTTTTCTTGTTATAAAGGACCATCATCAAAGCCAGTATCAGGGGTGTTACAATAATGGTAAGGGCCTGGGAAACGATCATCACCAAAACAGGCCTTCCGCCAAAAATGGGGACCACCAGTCCCAACAGGACCCCGAACAGCACAAGCAGCCGGGTGCTGGTAGATCTCATGTTGCGTGCCTTGTTGCTAAAATCGGCAAACAGCCATGGTGCCAGCAGGATGATGGGGAAGAGGGAAGAGAGTCCCGCGCAAACAATACCTGCCACAAACACAGAGATGGCAAACCGGCCGGCCAGGGGTTCCAGGAGCTTTACCATGTCAATGGCATTATCCACTTTCAGTCCCAGTGGATGCAAAGTCCCCGCAGCGGCAGCCATGACAGCCACGCTCAGAATGAACATCATGCTAACGGAAATAATGGCATCCCTTCGCTCCTGTTTGAAATCCCCCTTTTTCCAGCCTTTTTCCTGTACCAGGATGGACCTGACAACATACAATATCGCTCCCATGGTGGTCCCCACCATCCCGGCCATGATAAGAAGGGCACCAGGGGCATCCGGAACCCTGGGAATGAGTCCCCGGATCACCTCCGCCGGCTCGGGAATAACCATGAACATGGTAAGCAGGAAGCAAAGCCCCATCAATCCTACAAAAACTGCCAGGATCTTCTCAAAGATCCGGTGCTTCCCGTTCCAGAAAAGGAAATACAGGATGGCCCCGAAGATCAGGGTCGTGATCAATGGATCAAAACCATTACCTGACCGGGTAAGCGGTCTTGACCATTCTTCCACCACCTGGGTGACCACGGACATGACACCCATGCAGGATACCCATTCGGAGATCAGCAGAGAGGCAAGGACAAGCCCGGAAACAGCTGCCCCGAAATGGGACCTGAAACTGTGGAGGATGGTGTCGCCGGTGATGGAGGTATAACGGCCGAAAAGCATGATCAGGTAAAAGGTGAATACGCAGGAGAGCAAAAGCGGCCATATCAGGGTCATGCCATAGGCAGCACCAGAAGCAGCCATCGTGGTAATGCTTCCGGTCCCGATATTGTACCCGATCAGGAAAATTCCGGGTGCTATGGAAGCAAGAAAGAGGCCTATTTTTTTGAACATGGGATCAATTTTCGGTTTGATACTTTTCTACCAGTTCCGGATCCGGGTCGATACCGAGTCCGGGTGTCTCCGGGACCGTCACATACCCGTCTTTTACAGGATAGAGTGGCAGCACCGGGTTATACCGGCTTTCGACTCCCGGATAGGTTTCCATGATCAGGGCATTGGGGGTGGAGGCCAGCAGGTGGATGGCCATATGTGGACTCCCATGAGGGGCTACTGGGATGTGGAAGGCCGATGCCAGTGCGGCGATCTTCCGGTATTCAGTGATCCCACCCGCATCTACCGTATCCAGGTTGAGAATATCGGCCGAACCTGCCTGTACCAGGTCACGGCACCCCCAGCGGGTAAATTCATTCTCACCGGCCACGATGGGTATATCCAACGCCTGTCTTACCTCGGCACAACCATCAAAGTCATCCGGTTCGACCGGTTCTTCAAACCAGAAAGGATTGTATTTTTCAATGGCCCTTCCAAACCTGATGGCCTCATAGGCTTTCCATTTATTATTGGCGTCGACCAGCAGGTCTATATCCGGACCAAGCGCTTCCCTTACAGCCTTCACCCTGTCAACATCCTCTCCGAAAGGGGCCCCGCCCACTTTCATCTTGACGGCACGGAATCCTTCTGCCACATAGCCTTCCATCTCACTGACCAGGTCATCTATGGTTTTTCCTTCCTGATAATATCCCCCGGCCGCATAAACCCTGATTTTCTTCTGGAAGCCTCCAAGGACTTTATATACAGGCAGGTTCAGTGCCTTGCCAATGATATCCCATACCGCGATATCTACAGACCCGATGACTTTGATATAATCCCCTTTTGCCACGGGCTTGCGATTATACCGGTACATCCTGTCCCAGATCCTCTCTACATCAAAAGGATTTTCTCCCTGGATCTTTCCAAGCATGGATTTCCGGATGGATGAAGGTCCTTTTGGCAGGCTACGCCCGATGATCCCCTGGTTGGTATGCAATTCCAGGTAGGTCATCTCATTGGGTCCCCCTCCACTGACAATGATTGAATTCCATTTTCTGGGAGCGTTACCCGGAAACCGAAGTTTTACCGTTTTCAGATCGGTGATCTTCAGGTCATCTATGGATACCTGTGCCTGCTTAAAGGGATCTTTCCCGGCATGCCGGAAGGCGCTCAAAACCGGGATAGTCCCCACGGCTGCCAGTCCACCGGAAAATCTCTTTACAAATCCTCTCCGGTTTAGGTTTTTTATATTCATAACTTGTCCGTTGAGTCCAGTAAATATATCATTAACTAAACATCAACCGAGATGTTATAAAGCAGAAAATCGGATTTGGTTGCGGAAGGCTTTATTCGATGCTCCTGGGCTTCTGCCCTTTGAGTTTTAAAATTTCCTTGTGATGCTGAACCACAAGCTTCTCGTATCTTTCGCGGGACTGCTGACGGTAGGTTTCAAATTCTTCCCTTGTTTCTTCCAGGTCTCTGCGGGTCTGGCGGGTAACTGCAAAACTTCTTCTGTACAACAGGAAAAGGATGATCAGCAATGCAGCCAGGGTTAATACAATAAGCCACATAATGGAATTGTAAAGCACTTTATGCATCTGGATGCCGAAAAATGACAGGCTGTCCTTGTTTTTGATCGCCAGATCACGATCCTTACTTGTTTGCTGCAGGGTTTGTTCGAGGGAAGCCATATCAGATCTGGTGTTTTCAAGGGATGATTCCAGCTGGGTGATCTCCCTTTTTGCAGCCTCCAGTGAATCCAGGGCATTCTTATTCATTTTAAGGAAGATATCATCACGGACTGCCCGGTAGCCATTGTAAATATTTGTTCTTTGCTTGAGGTAATCCAGTTGTTCCTGAAGGGTGGCGGTATCAAGGACCTCAGGTGTGCTGACCTGGGCCTGGATGCCATTAAAACCGGATGCACAGAATATGATTATGGCAAAAAAAAGCCTGAGGTAACCTGCTATATTTACTAGTCGTGCTGATCTCATAGGTACGCAGTTTTTGTAGGTTTATGATATCACAAAGTGTAATACGATCAAACCATCAATATTGTTGCTGCGATTTACTTTTTTACTGGAAAAACATTCAGGACAGATTCCGGAAGACCTTTTTAAAATGGTATCCGTAAATACTGTAAGTTATGGCCAGGGGGAAGAGTTTTGGCCGGTAGATTAAACTCCAGAAAAACAGACGCCAGTAATATAGCTGGTTTCTTTTAATAATGCCAAGGATGATAATGGAACGCAACAATGCCAGTATCTTGTCATATGTGATGGCCGTCCGTGATTTAATCCTGGGCTGGTAATCTTTCAAAAAACGGATCACACGTTCATAATAGGCTTTGCTGGAATAAATATTACTGACGATGGTCTGATACCCTCTGAGTAATACCTCCTTATCCATTTTGGGGATGAAATTAATGGAGTAACCAGTGTTGTCGCCGCTGCTGTATTTGGTGATCCTGCCCTCATTTGACAGGCGTTTATACAGGCGGGTATTGTTCGGTGCTATAAGCAGGCCAACCATAGCTGTGATAATACCGCTCTGCTGTATGAAATCGATCTGGCGCTGAAAAATACCCGGAGAATCATTATCGAATCCAACAATAAACCCGGCCATTACTTCCATGCCGGTGGACTGGATCTTATTGACGCAATGGATCAGGTCCCGCTGCCTGTTCAGCTTTTTATTACATTCTTCCAGGCTTCCTTCATCAGGTGATTCAATACCCACAAATACCTTCACAAATCCAGCCCTGGTCATCATGTCCATCAACTCAGGATCGTCAGAAAGGTTGATGGATGCTTCCGTTGTAAAATCGAACGGCATGCCCTGGCTCGTGTTCCAACTGATAATGGCCGGGAGCAATTCACTCTTCAGTTTTTTCTTATTGCCAATAAAATTATCATCTACGAAAAACACATTACCCCTGTAACCTGTTCTATAAATATTTTCAAGTTCCATGAGGATCTGTCCGGTTGACTTTGTCCGGACCTTCCTTCCGAGCAGGGCAGTAATCTCACAGAATTCGCAATTAAAAGGACATCCCCTTGAATACTGAATACTTAACTGGGCATATTTGCTGTGATCAATCAAGGAATAATCAGGAACAGGTGAGCTGTCCAGTGCGGGATGTTTCTCCGTGCAGTAAATCTTCTTCGCCCGGTTATGGCCAAGGTCGGACAGGAATTGGGGAAATGTAATCTCTGCCTCGTTCAGGACCAGGTGGTCTATGTCGGTGAAATTTTCCGGTTCCCCGGTAAACAAAGGACCACCCGCTACCATTTTCTTATGATTTTTTTTACATCTTTCGATAATTTCCCTTACGGAGTCTTGCTGTACAGACATGGCGCTGATAAACACATAATCTGCCCAGTGCAGGTCCCTGTCATGCAGGCCTGCAACATTCAGGTCCACCAGCTTCTTTTGCCAATCTTCAGGCAGCATAGAAGCCACGGTTATCAATCCCAGAGGTGGATTTAAGGCTTTCTTTGCAATAAAGCGGAGGGCATGTTTGAAGCTCCAGTATGTATCGGGTGTTTTTGGATTGATCAGTAAAATATTCATAGCAATAGAAGTTAATAAGTGTTTAACAAAAATATTTTCTATAGAAAATTCACGAAAAAAAAAGGGATGTGCAGTACCAGATCAGGGACAGGCAGCATGGAATTGTGCCGGATGGATTTCATCCGGGATGAATGGCATTGGTCACTCAGGCAATTTCGAGGGCGTTTTTTATGCCGAGAAGGTATTGACGTGATACCGGTATGTTTTCTTCAATTCTATTCATTTTCAGATAGATCCTGCCATATTCCCTCAGGAATCTTATGACATGGTCCATATTGATGATAAAAGTACGGTGGCACCTGATCATCTGGGAAAAAGGTTTAAGCTGGTCCTCTATGCTTTTAAAAGTGGTCCGCAGTAATTTTTTATTTATTGCGCCTCCGGACAGGTAAGAGATCTCTACATAATTTTCAGCTGATTTCACCAGGATCAGGTCCCCCGATTCAAGGGTGAGCTTCTCGGACCGGTTCTCTGATAACAATTCGATATGTTCCTGCCGTTTCTCCCTGTGCTTGTGTTTCAGCTCATCCAGTTGCATCCTTAAGGACCGGATCTCTTTGATAAACAGGATGATCACCGGGGGTGCCAGACTCAGCATCACAATTTTTACAGCCAGATACATGGATAATGAAACATCGGCAACAAAGGCGGTATAGAACGTCCAGGCAACGGAATTCAGGACCCATAACAGGAATTGTATAATGATTTCCCGTTTAAGGTCCCAGTTTTCCTTATTGAGCCATTTCGGAAAGATCCATGGCAGAATGATCTGAAGAACACCGATCAGCAGGAAGGTGATGCCACTGAATCCCGCAATGGTCAGGATGTAATTATTGACATCGGTATTGTCAAGTTCAAATGGCTGAAAAAACAGAATAAAAAGGAATAAACCCAGCCCAATGCCAAATCCTATCCTGATGAAAGCATTCAGGATATTATCAAATGGATAGGGCTTGTCAAGGAATTCAAGCATGATTTGTCTGGCTTACCGATAACCGTGAAATGACCGCTTTAAATTAATCAATAATTGCCATATTTGGTCGTCATCAGGCAAAAAAGGATTGTTATGAATATAAATAAGGGTTCGATTTTGGCATAGCTTATACCTTTGGTTCCATCAATAATAATGTTGTAAATACCAGGCTCTGATAAAATAACAATTGACAGGCAAAACTTCCTGATGCAAACCCTGCCTCCGGATAAAGATCTTTTGATGGAATTCAGTAAATTAGTCACTTTATAATCCGGGATCAAAGAGTGGATCCGCCAATGTACATATTATGTATGAAATCATCCAGAAAGAGATTGGCCTGAGTCCGGAAAACCAGCGAAAGATTCTGATTTCAATAACCATTATTGTTGTTATATGGGTATTGAGGTACCTCATCCTGAAGGTGGTCTGGCGGCAGACTGAAGATCCCCGTATCAGGTATCAATGGAAAAGGTCCATCGGTTTTGCCCTGTCTCTGATCGGTGTGATCATTATCAGCAGCGTATGGATCTCGGCATTTGCCAGATTTGGTGCATTCCTCGGCCTTTTATCCGCCGGTCTCGCCATTGCCCTGAAGGATCCCTTGACCAATATTGCAGGCTGGCTTTTCATCAGCACCCGTAAACCATTTTCTGTAGGGGACCGGGTACAGATTGGTGAGAACACCGGTGATGTGATCGATATCCGTTTGTTCCAGTTTGCCTTACTCGAGGTTGGGAACTGGGTGGAGGCGGACCAGAGTACCGGCAGGATCATACACATACCCAACGGGACAGTATTCCTGCGGCCACAGGCCAATTACAGCAAAGGGTTCGAGTATATCTGGAACGAGATACCGGTACTGATCACATTTGAGAGTAACTGGGAACATGCCAAGTCGATATTGGAAAAAATAATCAACCAGCATGCCGAACACCTTACCAAGGCAGTTGAAAAACAGATCAAAGAGGCAACCAAAAAATACCTGATAACCTATCTTCACTTGACCCCAATTGTCTATACTTCTGTAAAAGACAGCGGTGTCCTTCTGACGATCCGGTATCTGTGCGATGTCCGTAAACGCCGCACCAGTGAGCATGATATCTGGGAAGATATTCTAAGGGACTTTGCCAGGAACAGGGATATTGAATTTGCCTATCCAACCACCCGCTTTTTCAACCAGCATCTCGAAGGTCCTGATGCCGGTTCATAAAAATGAAATTTGTAAATTTCAGGTGAATTATATAAGGAAGGTGATATGAAGAATAAGTTATGGGTCTGGCTGCTTATTATGATATCCTTGTTCATCCAATGTAAAACTCATTATGAATATAATTTTACACGGAAAAATATTTACTGGGGAGATATCCATAACCATTGCAATGTAGGATATGCCCAGGGATCATTGGAAAGGGCCTATGACATTGCAAAAAGTCACCTTGATTTTTATTGTTTTACACCTCATTCCCAGTGGCATGACAAACCTGAATCCAGTAATTTTAACAAATTCACAGAAGGCTTTAAAATCACCAGGCAAAACTGGGACAAAATAAAGCGATATGCGAATGAATCCTATAAACCCGGGGAATTCGTTTCATTAATAGGCTATGAGTGGCATTCCGGTATGTATGGAGATGTATGTATCATCATGCCCGGACATGAGGGGGAGTTGGTATATCTGGATGATATCAAGGGCCTACAGCAGTTCGCTCGGGAGAATAACGCCGTTTTAATTCCCCATCACCCGGCATATCAGCAGGGATGGCGGGGGCAGGATTGGAGTTTCCTGGGACCTGTTGATGTTTCACCGGTCGTGGAAGTGTTTTCAGAACATGGGAATGCAGAATCAGACCGTGCTCCATTTCCCTACATACGGCATAGCATGGGAGGCCGTTATACCAAGAATACCATTCAGTATCTGTGGGAGCTGGGGCACCAGGTAGGTATCGTTGCCAGTTCGGATGACCATCTTGGATATCCCGGTGCTTACGGTGAGGGGCTCATGGCAGTATATGCGGATACGCTCACCCGGGAAGCCATAATGGATGCGATAAAGGCACGGCGCACATATGCGGTCAGTGCAGATAGGATTGAGTTGGATTTTCGATTGAACGGGCACTGGATGGGAGAAACCCTACCGGCTGTATCTGAAAGAAATATTTTAGTGAGGGTGAAAGGGCAGGATGTGATTGACCGGGTTGAAGTTTTGAGAAACAATAAGGTTATTTATCGAAATCATCCGATCGATGAGAATACAGGCAGATCAAGCTGGGATAAACCCATTCTCTGCCGTATTGAATTTGGTTGGGGACCGTGGGATTTCTTTAATTTAGAACGAGTTACTGATTGGGAATTTGATATTCACATTACAAATGGGAAAATAATTTCAGCCACTCCTTGTTTTCAATCCGGTCCATATGATGAAAACCGCCGGAATAAAATTAACAGGCTGGATGATCATTTCTGTCAATTCACTTCATATACTTCTCGCATGCAGGCCTATGAAGAGCGAGCCACCAATAGCATTATCCTGGAGATCCAGGGCGCAGAGCAAACGGAACTGACATTATCGATTTCTCAACCAAGTAATATTGAATACAGGCAAACTTTGGGAGATCTGGCAGCATCCAGTGATATCATTTTCACAGGAGATTTTCCTTCGGAATCAATAATGCTACACCGAATTGTTTTTTATGAGAATTACCAAACAGCATTCGAATTCATTGACCAACATGCTGCTGAAACTACTGATTGGTATTATGTTCGTGTAACACAAACAAATGGCAGCCTGGCCTGGTCCAGCCCGATATGGGTAGAACCAAATAATCCTCAACAATAACCATTACATTATGCGCCGCAGCAATTTTATCGTTTTCCTGATCCTTGTTATCTGGTTTGTAATTTCTTTCGTGGCCAATATCCTTGGACCATTGATGCCCACCATTATTGACAACTATCAGCTGAGTCTGACGCCGGCTGCATTCTTGCCATTTTCTTCTTTTCTGGCATATGGAATAATGTCCATACCTGCAGGCATGATGATTGAAAAACTGGGAGAAAAATTATCGATGCTCATCGCATTCGGATTGACTTTTACGGGCTCACTATTATTTGCCTTTTTCCCGGTAATGGGTCAATTGGTATTCGGTTCTGCATCCTTTATAAGTCCCCATGTATTTACTTATCTGATGCGAGCGTTGACCGATTATGATGGCCAGGGTAACTTTTTACTCGATTCACTCAGCCGGCTGATTCCTGAAAATTTACCCTGGAGCTCATTGTATTGGATTTTTGCATTTGTATTTATCCTCATGCTCTTGATTATTGGACTGGTGAAACTACCGGCTGTGGAATTGAAAGAGGAAGAACGGACCGGTGCAGTTCAAACTTACATAGACCTGTCATGGTATTGACCCCCAGGGTCAGGGTGCTTCTGCCATTTCCTAGTTCTGTGGTTTAATGACACTGGGCTGCCTTTCCGGTCTGGCATTGCTAATACTGATGGATTCAAAACTGGCACTGAATTCTGAAACACAGCACCATGGTATTTTTCCGGGATACTTTGTCCGGGAATTTTTGGCGCTGCACTGGTGCCTTTGATCATTGGCTGGCATGGAGATCTAATGGGATTGAGGTTAGCCATGTTGTTTAAGTTTGTTACATTTGGATATATCCTGAGCGTGGCCTTTTGGGCAAGACCGATCATCAATAATAAAACAGTAAGCCTGAGAGAATTGATCAGGATCAAAAAACAAAACACATGAAATATCCTGTCCTGTCATCGATAATCCTTGTATGGCTGATCTGGGGATGTGGACCCGGGAAGAAAATGGATCAGACCAGGCCGAACATCCTTATGTTGATGTCTGACAACCATTCATGGAATCATTTGGGTTGCTATGGGGACCCTGTATTAAAAACACCAACCATTGACAGACTGTCAGAAGAGGGCATTCGTTTTACCAATGCATATTGGTCCGCACCTTCCTGTGCTCCGGCCCGTGCATCCATGCTGACCGGGCAGGATATATGGAGGCTGGAGGAGGCTGCCAATCTATGGGGGACTTTCCCGGCAAAATTCCGGGTTTACACCGATATGCTTGAAGCTGCGGGATATCTTGTAGGTTATGAAGGGAAGGGCTGGGGACCGGGTGATTACGAGGCAGGCGGGCGCATCCGTAATCCCGCGGGTCAGCGCTATAACTCCTTTGAGGAGTTTTATAATGAAAAGGAGAAGAGACAGCCGTTTTGTTACTGGTACAGCTCCCGTGATCCACACAGACCATATAAGGTTGGCGGATGGGAAGAAGCAGGTATTGATCCTGATGATATAGTCGTACCTCCCTATCTGCCGGATAACGATGCGGTGAGAAAAGATATGGGGGACTATTACGCTGAGATCCAGAACTTCGACAGGGATGTAGCATCATACATTCAATTGGTAAAAGAGATGGGGCAGCTGGAAAACACCCTGGTAATCGTATGTAGTGATAACGGCTGGCAAATGCCTCGGGGACTGGCAAATCTTTATGATTTCGGCACAAGGATTCCCCTGATTGTTTCCATGCCGGAAAAGTACAAAGGTGGCAGGGTGATCGATGATTTTGTAAGCCTGAATGATTTTGCCCCCACATTTCTGGAATTGGCCGGAATACCTGTTCCGGACTATATGAATGCCCGAAGTATCGTTCATCTTCTGGCATCAGAAAAAGGCGGTCTCGTTGATAAACAGAGGGACTACATAGTTACTGCCCGAGAAAGGCATGCCTTTGCCCGTAAAGGCGGAACCGGTTACGGGGCCCGTTCACTCCGGACGAAAGATTTTCTATACATCCGTAATTATGAACCCGATAACTGGCCTGCAGGCGATCCGCCTCTTTATGGGGATGTGGATGCGCATATGCTGCATTACCCCTGCCCGACAAAAATGTATATACTCAAGCACAAAGACAAGGACGGGGTAAAAGAATTATTCAAGCTGGCTTTCGAAAAACGCCCTGCCGAAGAATTATACGATCTGACAGAGGATCCTTATCAAATGGCCAATATAGCAAATTCGCCAGCATATAGTGAGATCAAAGAAATGCTGTCAAACAAACTCACAAAGCACCTACGGGAAAATGGTGATCCCCGTGAACTTGGCGGAGAAATGAAGTGGCTCGGAGCCCGGTATTTTGCAGAAAAAGACATGACCCCGAGACCCAGTGAAGAAGCGCGGAGCGATTTAAACTTACAAGAGGAATACAGCTATATTGACTGATCAGTTATTGCAGAATTTATAGATTACCTGGTATGCGCTCTGTATGCCGAGTTCTCCTGCCTTGCTCAGGTCAATACAACCTTCTGCAGGATTTTCCATGAAGATATTTAGAAGGCCCCTGTTATAATAGGCCTGGGCAAAATCTTCCTCTTTTTCCAGGCAGTAAGTATATTCTTCGATGGCGGCCTGGAAATTCTCTGCCAGGCTGTTTACATAAGCCCTGTTGAACCTAGCATAGATGAAGTCAGGATTCAACTCAACCGCCCGGTTATAATCCTTGATGGCAAGCCGGTAGTATTCCCGGATCACATCCTGCCGGCCTTCATCCATTGATCGATCAGACTGAGTGGACAAAAGGATTTCCTGGTTCTCTATGGAAAAGATTATTTCTCCAATGGCGAATTGGTGGTTACCGCGAATGAAATAAGTAAGATAATTATCGGAAATCCCTGTCTCTGCTTCATCAATGATCCTGATGGCATCCCGGTATTTCATCTGCCATCCCAGCAGGAGGCTTTTGATAAGGAAGTACTCCTTATCGGTTTCATCCATCAGCAGTACGGAATCAAATTTGTATGCGAGTCCGGATACAACCCCTTCATCAACAATACCATAGTCATAATTGTCAATTTTGAAATAGATATTTTTCTCACTCAGTTTTTCCAGTGTAGCCAGATCGTTGAACCTGCTATTGCCGTAGAGGTCCCAATCCTGTTTTACGGAGATATGGAATACCGGGATCATCTGGATCTCCTTGTCTGCATACTGGACTTTGGAATCTATGACATTGCTGATGGATGTGAAATCATTATTGAAATCAGTGATCGTCTGCAGGTAGCTTAATTCATCCCTTTCATGCTCAGTTACATCTATTTTCATCAGGCTGTCGATGATACGCTGGTCTTCATCATATCCTCTTACATCATGCTGGGCCATTCTGGTGTATGCCCTGTTCCTGTATGCATCGATCAACCGTGGATACAGGTCGATGGCCGTGGTAAAATCCTCCTCGGCCCCCGGGTAATCCTCCAGGTTGGATTTGATAACCCCCCTCAGGTAGAAGGAATAAATGTTACGGGGATTCAGTTGTATCACGTTGTCAAAATCCAACAGGGCATCATTGAATCTTTCGATATCCAGATATAGTATGCCCCTGTTATAATAACAGATAGAATTGTTGGGATTCAATGCCAGGGCCTTGTTATATTCTACGATGGCTGAATCATAGTTCCTTACATCCTGGTAACAGAGGGCCAGGAAAAAATGTGCACGTACATCGGTAGAGTCACCCCGTATAACAACCTGGTATTCTTTGATCGCCTCTTCGTATCGTTTTCTGTAATGGTATATATTCCCCCTGGTAAGGTTGCAGGCCAGGTTCCTGGGTCTTATCTCCGCAGCCTTGTTGCAATTGAACAGGGCATCCTCGTAATTCTTCTGCAACATGTAGATGATGCCCAGGTTCAGGTAGGCATTGTCCATGTATGGATCCAGTTTGATGGCGGTTTTGTAATCCGATATCGCACCGGCAGTGTCACCGAATTCAGCATGCAGCCACCCCCTGGTCAGGAAATACTCCGGATGCCTGTCGTCCAGGTCAATGGCTGTGATCAGGTCCTTGAGGGCTTCGAGCTTATTGCCTTTTTCAATATTGACCACGGCCCGGTAATACATAGCTTCCGTTTTGTATGATTTTAGTTCGATTGCCCTGGTGAAATCCCTTTCCGCTCCCGAATAATCTGATAACTGATATTTTGCCAGTCCCCTGTAATAATAGGAATCAGCATGATCCGGCATATAGTAAATAATTTGATTAAAAAGTCTGATGGCCTGGGTATATTCATTGTTCATCAGGTGCTGCCGGCCCCTTATGGAATAGTTCTGGACATTTATCTGCGATGATAATGAGAGGGATATAAATGCCAGGGGCAAGGCGGCTATCAAAACTTTTACGCTGTATGTCATCATTCCTGCTCGCCGGGTTAAATCAGCTTTGGTTCAATTAGCTGTGCTAAACTATATATTTTTTATAACTTATATGAAAATAACGGTTCCCATTAATGCTAAGTATGATGCATAATAAAATGTCTCTCATCCTGGGATTCCTGGTATTAACATTCATTGGCGGTCAGGCTCAGCCGACATCCCCGATCCTGACGGATGATGAATTATCAAACCTTCAGGCAGCGCTCGAGCGGGATACTAACCTGGTTCAGCTGATTGATTATTTCGGGGAAGACCCGGTCGAACTCTACGAGAATTACAAGATGGCCGTGCACAGATCGGATTCGATCTGGCAGCATGACCAGCATACGCTGACACATTTTGATGATTTTGGTGTTACGGAACACCTGGAGATCCTGCCCCTGATAGACTGGTTTACGGATAATGATTCGTTGGACGGAGAAGCCGGGGTAGCCTACCTGATCAGGACCGACCAGGCGATGATCCTGTTTGACCTTGGAGAGAATTCACAGAATGAGGATCCCTCGCCACTTTTGAGAAATATGGAAAAGCTCGGTGTTACCGTTGACGAGATCGATTTCATCGTTATCTCCCATAATCATGGGGATCATACCGGGGGCGGGAAATGGTCACGTCAAAATACATTTTCCTTTACCGGTCATCAGATCGAGTTGGAAGATGTACAGGTTTATACACCAGAGGAAATGAACTATCCCGGATTGCAACCCATACATGCGCCAAAACCTTTAAAGATCTGTGAAGGCGTGGGAACCACAGGTGTGATACCGGCACCTCTTTTCTTCTCAGACATCGGTGAACAGGCCTTGCTGGTCAATGTTAAGGACAAGGGGATTGTCGCCATCTGCGGATGCGGGCACCAGACCATGGAGAAACTGGTCAAGCGGGCGGAATTGTTATTTGATGAACCCATCTATGGCATCCTGGGCGGTTTCCATTTGCCAATATCAACAGGAAGGAATATTGGGGTTATCTACCAGTATGTGGTTACAGGTCACCTGCCCTGGGACCCATTGACAAGGGAGGATATTGAGGATCATGTCAGGTTGTTAAAAAAAACGGGCGTAAAGATCGTCGGGATCTCGGCCCATGACAGCTGTGACGAGAGCATAGCCATATTCAGGGAAGCCTTCAGGGACGATTACAGGGATATCATTGTAGGCAGGAAAATATACCTTTAGAAAGTATATGCCATCCTGTCTTCATATTTTACATATTTCTTCCACTGGTCGGTACGGAACTGCCAGGAAAGGGACACATACATCATATTCAGTTTTGTATAATCGGCAAAGCTGACCTCGCTTTCCCCCAGGTCCGGTCCCACATAATTCTCATTCAGGATATGCTGGAGATAATACTTGAACTTGATATTGAATCCCCCTGGAAACTGGAACCCTGCAAATACGGAGGGGACAAACCGCCTGGATTTTTTGCTGAACCACTCCCCATCGATGTATTTTGTCCCGTCCCTGGAATTGCTGAGCCATTTCCGGGCACGGTAATGGAATGTCAGTTCATATTCCCCTCCGGCAAGGAAATAAACATGCTTGTCAAAGGCGCCGACTTTCAAGGCAAGGGGTACCCCCAGGTTATATGTCCTGCGGATGGTCTTGGTAGGCAGGGGTGTATCGTAGATAAAACCGACATTTCTGAAAGCCAACCCGGAATACATCCCGATCGTGTTATTGAAATCCACATGCCAGTACTGGCCGAAGTTGACAACTATAGTGAACCTTAACTTGTTGGTCACATCTGTACTGGCTTTTTCAAGGTCGGCAAACTGGAAAAGGAATTCCCAGGCCGTTATGGGATATACATCCTGGGCTTTGGATGGCTGGTTGAAAAGCAGGGACATGGCTGCGATAAGCAAAAGGATTCTGATATTCACGGCAGTATGATTTTTCAATATACAATTTTAATGTATGACGCATAAATAAGCAAAAAGTTAGTCAAATCTTTTCATGGCTTTTTCGGCTACGCTATCCCCTATGGAAAGACAGGCTGTGGCGGCCGGGGAAGGAGCGTTCAGGACATTGATCGCCCACTGGTTCTCGGCAAATACAAAGTCATCAATTATCTCTCCGTTCCTGCCGACTGCAAGGGCACGAACACCGGCATCTCCTGGCAGCAGGTCATCCTTTTGAATTTCCGGGATCAGCCTTTGCAGGGCTTTTGTGAAAGCCGTCTTATTATAAGACCGGTAATATTCGGCGATCCCGAA
>Ga0111175_1096_pt1 | contig 16716 bp, 13 predicted proteins | sample DeeMarSWOR324_28_FD_80228 | JGI IMG/M metagenome (GOLD analysis project Ga0111175, IMG submission 80228) | Bacteroides sp. SM23_62
TCGAACTGAAACAGGAGGATATCCGGAAAGATACCTACTGCTCATCCGGACCCGGAGGACAATCTGTGAATACCACCTATTCTGCCATCCGGCTTACCCATATCCCAAGCGGGATCGTGGTGACCTGCCAGGATGAGAAGTCGCAGCTAAAGAACCTCGACAAAGCCATGGCTGAACTCAGGACGAGGCTTTACAACCTGGAATACCAGAAATACCTTGATGAAATTTCATCCAAACGGAAGACCATGGTTTCGACGGGGGACCGGTCCGCGAAGATCCGGACCTACAATTTCCCGCAGGGCAGGATGACCGACCACCGGATCAACCTGACCATGTACAACCTCAGTTCAGTAATGAACGGCGAGCTGCAGGTGATCATAGATAAACTGCAGATGGCCGAAAATGCAGAACGGCTGAAGGAAAGTGAAATCGAGGCTTAACCATATATTGCTCACATGACAGCCGCAGGGCTCTACGAACAGATCCGCAAGAAAAAGTCCTTCCTCTGTGTCGGACTCGACACGGATATCGAAAAAATCCCGCAACATATTCTCAAGACAGCTTCACCTGTTCTCGAATTCAACAAAAGGATCATTGATGCCACCCATGACCTCACCATAGCCTACAAACCCAACCTGGCCTTTTATGAAGCTCGTGGAGCAGCCGGTTGGAACGACCTCAAACAGACCGTGGCTTATGTGCGCTCAATAGATCCGGATATCTTTCTCATCGCCGACGCAAAACGGGGAGATATCGGCAATACCGCCGCTATGTACGCCAAGGCTTTCTTCGAAGAAATGGATTTTGATGCCGTTACGCTTTCCCCCTATATGGGAAAGGATAGTATCACACCCTTTCTTGAGTATGACGGTAAGTGGGTGGTTGTCCTGGGACTCACCTCCAATCCCGGGGCGGAGGATTTTCAATTCCTCACCATCGGTTCGGGAGAAGCCCGCCTGTTTGAAGCCGTGCTGCACCAGGGGTCAGGATGGGGGAATCCCGACCAGGTGATGTTCGTGGTCGGGGCAACCCGCGCCGATCTGATCAGGGGTATCCGAAATATTGTGCCAGCGCATTTTCTGCTGGTTCCCGGTATCGGAGCCCAGGGGGGCAGCCTCAGGGAAGTCGTTGATGCCGGCATAACCGATCAGTGTGGCCTCATTGTAAATGCCAGCCGTTCCATACTTTATGCCGGACAGGATGAAGGATTCGGCAAGGCAGCCAGGGAAGCATCTACAGCTCTGCAGCAGGAGATGGCCAGATATCTCCCCTGATTTCTTATCCAAATAAGCTGATAATTAGCACTTCATGACATTAAGGGAAAATTCTCACCCGGGATCCTTATTGTCAGAATTATGGAAGGAAATGAAGATTTTCTGCAGTATATCTGGAAATTCCGATTATTCAATACACCACTGCAAGATCACACTGGTTCCCAAATTGAGGTAATTGATACGGGTCAGCTGAATTCGGATTCCGGTCCGGATTTTTTCAATGCCAGGATAAAATCAGGCCCATTAACCTGGGCGGGCAATGTGGAAATCCACCTGAAAGCATCAGACTGGTATCGCCACGGGCATCATCTTGATCCCGCATATGATAACTTGATCTTGCATGCGGTGGTTGAAAAAGACAGGGTAGTGTTGAATTCAAAGGGGCGTGAAATATTGACAGTCAAAATGGAGTTCAACCAGAACCTCTGGAGTAAGTACCAAAGCTTGCAGGCAGAACAGGCAGTGATACCACACAGGGAAGAAATGGTTTTTAAAAAAAGGGATTGGTTTCATATATGGTTGGAAAGATTGTATATGGAACGTCTTGAAGAGCGCATAATAGCTGTAAAGCTTTCCCTTGAGGAGACAGGGGACTGGGAGGAGGTTTTATACAGGGCCCTGGGCAGGGCCATGGGACAGAAAACCAATGCCGAACCTTTTGAAATCCTTACCAGGACAATTTCCCTTAAGAAAATTGCCAGATACTGCCCCGATCTGCATAGCAAGGAAGCTATCCTTTTCGGCCAGGCTGGTATGTTGAATAGTACTGAGGGGGATGCCTACTACCAGGCAATGAAACAGGCCTATGACATTCTTCGCAGCAGGCTTGCACTGCAACCCATGGAAGCTTACCTCTGGAAGTATTTGAGGCTCAGGCCGATGAATTTTCCGGATATCAGGATTGCCCAGTTTGCATGGATGCTGGATAAATATCCTGCACTTTTTTACCGTCTCTCAAGTGCGGGCGATCCGGCTGCTTTCGTGATGAATATGAGACTGGGTACCTCCCGGTACTGGACGACACATTTCCGGCTAAACAAACCAGGTCATTGGGGGGAGAGAATAGTTGGTAAAGAAAGGCTTTCGGGGCTTCTGATCAATGCGGTAGTCCCTGTTCTTTGTACCTACATGCGAGACCGAGGAATGAGTGTCAATCTGCTTGAGATCAGCAATATACCTTCACAGTTGCCTATTGAAAACAACCGGGTGATCAGGGTCTGGAAAAGCCTTGGCATCCCAGTCACAGATGGCTATACATCCCAGGCAATACTGCAATTAACAAAGAAATTAGGTCTTTTAAAATAAATTTCTTGATTTAGCAGTCGTTGAAGCTGCCATTAGATTTTAAATGAAATACCTATTGTCACTTTTATTCCTTCCGGAGTTGGGATATTTTTTTAGATATTGGCAGAACCCTTATCGATTAACTACAACATATTATTCTCCTCCAGCCATTTCCTGACCCTTTCATGCTCTGCCTGGTATTTGGCTTCTACATCCCTGGCGATCTGCTGGAATTCTGGTTCATCCCTGATGCTGTCAAATAGAGGATTATTTTTAATCTCTTTGATCATGTATAAGGGCATCCTTTGCCTTTGATTAAAAAGTCTTAAATATTGATAGGCTTTATCTTTATCTCCCAGAAATGTGTATATAGCAGCAAGACTATGAAAGGTGGTGAAATCTTGAAAAGGGTGTCGATCCAATTCTAGCATCTCATCATAAATCTCTAATACCGTATCATAATAGTACCTTGCTTCATCTTCAAATCCCTTGACCCAGTAAGCATATCCAATCAGGTGCGGTTCCCAGCGATAAGGTCTGTCAAAAGTCTTTAACGATCTGTCATATTTTTTAAAGTATTCCAATGATTCTGTAAAATCACCAGCATACATATGGTCAATTCCTAAAAGAAAAACAGTCCAAAGATTCGTCGAATCAATGGCATAGGATTTTTCCCCAAATTCAATAGCCTGTTTGAATTTACCATTACAGTCTTCTATCTCGGCTAAATAACTGTAATATGCTGCTGAATCATCATCCAGTTTAAGAGCTTCCTTAATATAATTTAAGGATGTCTCTTTAAAACCGGCCGTAGCATATGACCTGGCAATAGATCTATATATGGTTGGCAAAAAAGACCCTCTATGCAATAATGCTACTTTATGAAGATTATCAATGGATTTAACAAGGTCATCACTGTAAAACAATAGACCTTTTCTATAGTATGGCCACCAATTGTTTGGATTGAATCTTATAGCCTTATCATATTCATTTATAGCTTGTTCTTTTTTAAAGTTAAGCCGATAATAATCTCCTCTTACTTCATAAGCTTCTGCTAATTGATCGTCGAATAAAAGAGCAATATCTGCCAGGATAATCATTGAGTCCAGGAAATTTTCAGTATAAAAAGTCTCAGCATAATGCTTATCCAGGTATACCCATGCCAATCCGGTATATGCCTGAGCAAATGTGAAATCATAGTGTAATGCTTCATAATAAAGATCTTCAGCTCTTACCAGTGCCTCTCTGTTATTATTATCTAACAAATATTTTAATTGCTCATCTCTTCCTCTCTGGTAAAAATCGTATGCTGCCAGATTTGGAGTAGGTATTTTCTCAATGAGTTCTTTTTCTTCAGAAGTAATTACAGCCTGCAATTCTCTGGCGATGGTCTTTGCCACCTCACTCTGAACAGAGAAAATATCTTCCCAGTTTCTGTCATACTCGTCGGCCCAAATGTGGCCTTCCTTTCCTGGCCTGATTTACTGGACAATTAATTTGGCTTGATCTCCATACTTTTGAAAGCTCCCCTCCAACAAATATCCTACATCAAGTTCCTTACAAATAATAATGGCTGTTTTGTCAGGTTCACGGTATTGTTCAACAGAGGTCCGATCTATCACCCTCAGATCTTCAATTTTTGACAGGTGGAGTAAAATAGCTTCCATCACTCCATCCGCGAGATATTGCTTTTCAGGATCATCGCTCAGGTATTTAAAAGGAAGCACTGCAATGGATTTATCAGTGATTTTAATATTCCTTTCTGTCACAGTAAAATATATGAAGAACGCTGAAAAAACAACCACCAATGTCGCTAGTGAGATGAATATCAACTTCCGTGAGCTTGAATACTTTTTCGTAGATCCGGAAGATCTGCTACGCCTTACCTTCCCGGGAGGATAACCAAAGTATTCATTAAAACAGGTAGTAAAATAGGACGGACTGCTAAAACCGACCTGATAAGAAATCTCGGAGGCGGTGGCCACCTTATGCTGCAACATTTCAAAGGCCTTTTTTAACCTGTACTCCCTGATCATATGGCTGGCAGATTGCCCGGTTAGGATTTTCAACCTGCGGTGCAGTTGCGATCTGCTGATCCCAATCTCATGCGCCAGTTCATCTACTCCGAAATTTTCATTTGCCAGGTTGCTTTGAATTGCCTCATGCGCACCTTTTCTAAAAACAACTGATCTATAGATGCATTTTCGTTCATCGGAGTTCTTCTTGTGGTTAAAGATAAATCACATCAGGCATATTCCTCATGTAGCAATGAAAGTTCTGTTTTGGGAGTTTATTAATTTGGAATCTTTATCCAAGTCATTAAATTTTTATTTCATAATAGTGGATTATTGCGGATAAGCATTATTAAATAGTTCAGGGACTTGGATAAGGAGAATGATATGACCATTAAGTTCACGATTTAAAGTAAAATAATACCCTTAACAGCTGACCTACCATTTGGATAGGAACCCAAGTAGGGTGTACAATCGTGGAACAAAGATTTGAATTTGTCAAGTTCAAACTCACTGAGCACCAATTTGCTGGGTTGGCTTAGTTGCTGATTCAACCAGGCTAGCATATTCAGGGGCCGCAAACTTTATACGATGCTCTACAAATGCTTGGTATTGATCAGAACCACCCCATTCGCGCCCTGTGGACCATATCTTGCTGTTCCCACATTCCTAAGTAATTTAACAGCTTTAACATCCCCTGGACTGAGTAAGTCTATGCTGGGGACGATCCTTCCATCCAAAACAAATATGGCAGCACCGTTATTTTCCGACAATTCACCGGAAATAATATCTCCACCCTGTTCATAAACCTGCCTAATGCTTTGGGAATCAGGAAGTCTATATCCAAGAGGCTGACTGTCATGGGTTCTTTCTCTTCCAGCCCGCTTATGAGGATCCTTATCAAACACATCGTACGTAACTGTGGGTCCATAAAACTCTGACCGAACTTCTGCCTCTTCACCATGTATAAAAACCTGAATTTCACCCATATCCACAACTTGTACTCCAACAAGCTCTTTCTGGAGCAATTCCTTCATATCGGAATACTTCATAAAATCATTATTGAAATCACTGTAATGCTCTATTGCGTATGCTAGATCTCTCTCATACATATGGCCATAATCAACTGCTATCTTCTTGTTTTTCTTACCTGGCGCCAGGATCATGTTTACACTGATTTCATCATCAGCTGAGGCCACTTTCCTTCGGTTTTTCTCAAAACCATTGGCCATGAAAACAGGAACATCTCCACTGAATGCCATTATTTCAAACCTGCCGAGGGAATCTGTTAACGCCTTTGATCCGGTTTTCCTGACAGTTATTTCTGCATTTCTCAGGTAGTAGTTGTGAAACGCCGTAACTGTACCCTTAACTTTCATAATGTCAGTGGTTTCGATAAGCAGATTAGCCCTTTTTTTCATGGCTCTTTTCTGACCGTTGGCAAAAAAAAGCACACCAAAAGAAAGTAGGACTAACAGGATCAGTTTTAATTTTGTGTTTTTCATGATCAGGTCTCCTTTTCTTTGGTTGATTATTAAATAGGATTGTTATTTATCATTCCAGGAGATTAATAAAGTTGAGAACCGCGAATAGTATCATATTTTATTAAATTATATTAGTGTGATCTTTGTGTGATCGTGCAAAACCACCCAGACCAGCTCATCAGCAGCGTAATCAAACCAGAGATCCGCACGGCCGTAACCAGAAACGGGATCTGTACCGGGGAAACTCACCAGATAGTAGGTTAGGTCAGTACTTGCCATCAGGCTACAGGTGAAGTCCCCGGCAGAACCCAGACCACCTCCTGCACCGATGTACAGTAATGGAACCGGGTGCCCGGCAAGGTGGTCATCGAATCTTGCATCCTCATCATCACATCCGCAAGCGCCCATGTCACATGAGATTTGGAGCAGAATGTTGGGGGGGAGGTATACGGCCATGCGGAAAAATCTTAACGAATCTGTATAAAATAACCCATACTCTTTGCCTCCGAAAAAATGCCAGCCAGATTCATTGCTTGACGCTGCATCCATCAGTATCTGGTTGAATGTGAAACCTATAGTGCCTTTCTGTATATTGATGATGTTTGATGTAAAATTGAATTGTTGTAACATATCTTTCCATTGAACTGTTACTGCCACGACGAAAGGATCACTCGGTGAAGATTCATCCTGAAAAGAACTTTCGAAACACGTGAGGGTCAACAATATGAAACCTGCAATGCTTTTAACCAATAGATTTTGCCAAAATGTCTTCAAGGTTTCCACAGTTAATTAATTGGATTAAATATTGAAATTTAATGCCTGTAAAACCATTATAATTCAAGAAATTAACCTAGTATAAAATTAATAGCTATGATGTTGAGGCACCTTACAGCCAGGTTGCAAAAACTTCAGGATTATTGAAGGGGATTTAGGTTATGTTGCAAAAGATTTAGAGCTGGTCGCCTGGTGGTAACCAAGGGTAGCCACCCGTAATTGAATCCTTTCCCAGGATTTTGCAAACAGGATAGCATTAATAAAAAATACTGTAAATTTAAGAGGTGTTTATTTTGTTATGTGGATAATAAGATTAATAGGACCTCCCAAGAAATGGAGGACGGATAGCAACAGGTCTGTGGTGATCGCATTCGCCCTTTTAATGATCATCGGCATTATCGGGACTGTTGGCTACATGGGGATTGAAGGGATGACCTTTACACAGGCGGTTTACATGACCATCATTACAATTGCCACAGTAGGTTTTAAGGAGGTCGCTCCGCTATCGAATCTTGGAATGTGGTTTACCAGCTTTCTGATTGTGATCAGTTTTGGTATCTTTGTTTATGCAGTAACCTCTTTTACCCGCTATATCATAGACGGGTTTCTGAGGAGCTATACCAGGGACAGGAGAATGGCCAGGAAAATAAACAGACTGAATAACCATGTGATCATATGCGGTTATGGCCGCAACGGCAGCCAGGCTGCCTATGACCTGTCCATGCACAAGGTCCCGTTTATCGTCATCGAAAACAATCCCGAGATCATTGCAAACCTGAGAGACAACCAGGATGTCCTGTATATCGATGGCGATGCCACCCAGGACGAGGTCCTTGAACACGCAGGGATTAAGGATGCCCGGGCCATTATCACAACCCTTCCGGAGGATGCCGACAACCTGTATGTGGTGCTCACAGCCAAGGGAATCAATCCGAAGATGAAAATTATATCCAGGGCCTCCAATGAGAAAAGTGACTTCAAGCTGAAAAGGGCAGGGGCCAATAATGTAATCATGCCCGACCGGGTAGGTGGACAGAGAATGGCAAAACTGGTCACCCAGCCGGATGTGGCTGAATTTGTCGATTTTATTATGCTGCAGGAGCCGGATAATGTGTTCCTGGAAGAATTAAGCTGTGAAAAGCTGTCTTCCTGTTATGACGGGAAGGTGATCAGGGAACTGGATATCCGGAACCAGTCCGGCGCCAATATCATTGGACTGCGAAAGGCCGACAGGTCATATATCATCAATCCTTCCCAGGATGTCGTCCTTTCATCCTCTGATAAGCTTTTTGTACTGGGAACAGTAAACCAGATCAACCAGCTCAGATCAATTCTTGCCACTGACGTACCGGAAGATGGTTAAGCAGTTCTGGATCAGGCACATAATTTGCTTGCCTTTATTTCACTTTTTATCCCTTAATTATTGCTATATCAAAAATTTTAAATATTTTTGCAGTTCGTTTTCAGAAAGCATGTAAAGATTGTAGAATAAAATACCATGTATTTAACGGCAGAGAAGAAGAAAGAATTTTTCAAGAAGTATGGCAAATCGGCTGAAGATACCGGATCTGCGGAAGGACAGATCGCCATGTTTTCATACAGGATTGCTCACCTTACAGAGCACCTGAAGAAAAACAAAAAGGATTTTGGTACACAGCGGGCACTGGTCAAGCTTGTCGGGAAGCGCAGGCGTTTGTTAAACTACCTGAAGGACCGTGACATTGAAAGATACAGGACGGTCATCAAATCACTAAAGCTAAGGAAATAAGTCCAACAAAATATAATTAAAAAGGCAATTCTTGCAATTGCCTTTTTTCATATCCATAAGTATAAAGATTAAAGAATTTTTAAGATGTTAAATGTAATACAAAAGACAATCGACCTGGGTGACGGAAGAAGCATTGTCATTGAAACAGGGAAATTGGCCAAGCAGGCTGATGGTTCGGTTGTTGTAAGAATGGGAGATACCATATTGCTGGCAACAGTTGTGTCAGCAACCGAGGCAAGAGAAGATTCAGATTATATGCCCCTTTCAGTTGAATATAAAGAAAAGTTTTCTGCCGCAGGCAGGTTCCCCGGTGGATTCCTCAAGAGAGAAACCAGGCCAGGGGATTACGAGATACTCATATCACGATTGATTGACCGTGCACTCAGGCCGTTGTTTCCGGATGATTATCATGCGGAAACTTTCGTCAATGTAACCTTATTTTCCGCTGAGGCGGAGGTCATGCCCGATGCCCTGGCGGGACTGGCAGCTTCTGCCGCGTTGAGCGTATCAGATATCCCCTTTAACGGTCCCATCTCGGAAGTTAGGGTAGCCAGGATCAGCGGAGCGTTTATGATCAATCCGACTTTCAAACAGCTTGAAGAAGCAGATCTCGATATCATTGTAGGCGCAACGGAAGAAAACATCCTGATGGTTGAAGGTGAAATGAACGAAGTATCTGAGAAGGATATGCTCGGGGCCATCCAGTTTGCCCACGAGGAGATCAAGAAACATTGCCGGGTACAGAAGGAACTGGCTGCAGAGGTTGGAAAAGAGACGAAACGTGAATACAGTCATGAGAACAATGATGAAGATCTCCGTTCCCAGATTGAAAAGAAGGCATATGACAAGCTTGTGAAGATTGCCAGGTCAGGACTGGCCAAGCATGAAAGGCATGAAGCCATTGATGCGGTGAAGGATGAAATTATTGAATCATTGATCCCGGAAGATGATGAAGAAGCGGATGCCAGGACCATGATGGCCAACAGGTATTTTCACGATGTTGAAAAAAAGGCCCTTAGGAACCTGGTATTGGATAAGGGATTGAGGGTGGATGGAAGGAAGACCGATGAAATTCGTCCGATCTGGTGTGAGATAGATTACCTGCCGGCCACCCACGGATCAGCCATTTTCACCAGGGGGGAAACACAATCCCTTACCACGGTCACCCTGGGAAACAAAATGGATGAAAAGATGATCGATGAGGTGCTTATCCAGGGCTCAGACAAATTTACCCTCCACTATAACTTCCCACCCTTCTCAACAGGAGATGCACGTCCGATAAGGGGTATCAGCAGAAGGGAAGTAGGGCACGGGAACCTGGCTCACAGGGCGTTGAAAAAGGTGATGCCTTCCGGGGAAGAAAATCCCTATGCAGTCAGGATAGTATCTGATATACTTGAATCAAACGGTTCTTCCTCCATGGCTACAGTCTGTGCCGGGACCCTTGCATTGATGGATTGCGGTGTAAAGATCCGTAAGCCGGTATCCGGTATTGCCATGGGCCTGATCACTGACACAGATTCCGGAAAGTATGCCATTTTATCTGATATCCTGGGAGACGAGGACCACCTGGGGGACATGGACTTCAAAGTGGCCGGGACGGAAGCTGGAATTACGGCAACACAGATGGACATCAAGGTTGACGGATTGTCCTATGAAATCCTGGCTGAAGCCCTGGAACAGGCGAGAAAAGGACGGATTCATATCCTTGGTAAGATGACAGCCGTGATAGACAAGCCCAGGGATGATTATAAACCGCATGTACCAAGGATTGTACAGATCAGCATTAACAGGGATATGATCGGTGCACTGATCGGTCCGGGAGGCAAGATTATCCAGGGAATCCAGGCCGATACCGGAGCCACGATAGTGATCGAAGAGATAGACAACAAGGGTGTGGTCGATGTCTTTGCTGACAACCAGGCATCCATTGAAGCCGCCCTGGCAAGGATCAATGAGATTGTTGCCGAACCTGAGATCGGAGAGATATACAAGGGCAAGGTGAAAGGCGTGGTTTCTTTCGGCGCCTTTATTGAGATCATGCCGGGCCGCGAAGGCTTGCTGCACATCTCAGAGTTTGACTGGAGAAGGATTGAAAAGATGGAAGACGTGGTCAAGGTTGGCGATACGCTGGAGGTCAAACTGATCAATATTGATGAGAAAAACGGCAACCTGAAATTATCGAGGAAGGTCCTGCTGCCCAGGCCTGAGGGAGTGCAGGATTCCGGAGGAGAACGCAGACACCGCGACCACAGGGACAGGCGTGATAACCGTGGCAGGAGACCTGAATAGCATTCCTGAACAAACATCTTGGGAACCGCAGGGATTGATCATCAGTCTTTGCGGTTTTCTTTTTATATTTAGATCAGCGATGATCAATTACCTTGTGATAGAAGGGAATATAGGTGCCGGGAAAACATCCCTGGCCAGCATGATAGCTGAAAAACACAATGCACGGCTCATCCTGGAACAATATGCAGACAACCCGTTTCTCCCAAAATTTTACAGGGATCCGAACAGGTACTCATTTCCCCTGGAACTCTCATTCCTGGCAGCCAGGTACAATCAGTTGCACAAAGAACTGACATCCCCGGACCTTTTCCAGCCCCTTACCGTTGCGGATTATTTTTTCAGCAAATCCCTGATATTTGCCAAGATAACCCTGCAGATTGATGAGTTTAACCTCTACCGGCAATTGTTTGATATCATACATCAGCAACTGCCAAAACCTGACCTGTATGTTTACCTGTACGTGAGTATTGAAAAACTGGTCTCAAATATCAGGAAGCGGGGCCGGGATTATGAACAGGATATCAAACCGGATTACCTTGAAAGAGTCCAGCAGGGTTACTTTGAATACCTCCGTTCATTGCAGGATCAGAAAATTATTGTGCTGGATATGGAACATTTAGACTTTATTTACGTAAAAAGGCATTATTCACTGATCGAGGATGCCATTTTCCACCAAAAACATGTTGTAGGAATGAACCGGATTCAATTACCATGAATTCAGGATGATTTGTGTCCTTTTTTTTTATAAATTGAAAAACATTATTAAGTTTGTAGGTGCAATTCAGAAGAGCATTAAGTATTAAACTAATAACCAAGTAATTATGAGAAGAATTAACATTTTTGCATCATTTATTGCTGCAGCCCTTGTTGCCGTCAGTTGTGGTGGACCACAAAAGATGGCAGATAATGCTTCCCTTGTGAATTACAAGGTAACCCCTGATCCTCTCGAAACACATGGAGGCAAGGTGGCCTTATCCGTGGATGTAAGTTATCCCGAAAAGTATTTTCACAAAAAAGCTGTTGTGACTGCTACTCCATACCTGCAATATGAAGGAGGAGTAACCGAATTAAAGTCTGAAACACTACAGGGAGAGCAGGTAGAAGATAATTTTAAAGTGATATCTTATACCTCAGGCGGCAGCTTCAGTTATTCAGATGAAGTTGACTATATGCCTGAAATGATGCGTTCCGAGCTGTATGTAAAAGGCAAGGCTACGGTAAAAAACAAAGAAGCTGACCTGCCTCCCATTAAGATAGCAGACGGTATCATTACCACACCCCTGCTGGTTAATAAGGAGGGCCAGACCATTTCCTTTGGTGATAATTTCAAAAGGATTGTGCCGGAAGAATATGTAGCCGACATACATTATATTATCAACAGGTATGATGTCCGGAATTCTGAGCTGAAGCAGGACGATATTGTTGGCATGAGTGATTTTATCAAGAAGGCCAATGAAAATGAGCGCATCGATATGAAAGGTATCGAAGTTTCTGCCTATGCGTCACCGGACGGGCCTGAAGATCTTAATACCAAACTTTCCGGTAACAGGGAAGGTTCAGCCTCAAGATACCTCAAGCGTGATCTGGAAAAAGCCAAAATAGAAGTTCCTGAGGACGAGGAATTCTTCAGCATGATGACCACACCGGAAGACTGGGATGGTTTCAAAACGCTTATGGAAGAATCAGATATCCAGGACAAGGACCTGATCCTGCGCGTACTCTCCATGTATTCCGATCCGGTCGTACGTGAGAAGGAGATCAAGAACATTGCCGAGGCTTTCGAAGAGATCAAGGTGAAGATCCTTCCCGTACTGAGAAGGTCAGTTTTTACCGTCAAGGTCGAGAAGATCGGATGGTCAGATGAAGAGCTCAAGCAGTGGGTGGTCGATAACATGGACACACTGAACCTGGAAGAACTTCTCTACACTGCTTCCCTATTTGAAGACAACGAGACAAAACTTGCCCTTTATGGAATGGCATGGGAAAAGCATCCCCAGTGCATACGCGCAGCCAACAATGTTGGTGTCACCAAGCTCGCCATGAACGATGTGGATGGAGCCAAGAAAGCTTTCGAAGCCGCCAAAGCCATCAGGGATCACAATATCGTTAAGAATAACCTTGGCGTGATTGCACTCAAGCAAGGTGACGTTGAGACAGCTGAGCAACTTTTCTCTGCAGCTTCCGGTGCAGGGGAAGAAGTTAATCAGAACCTGGCTATCGTCAAGATCATTCAGGGGGATTATGATGCAGCAAAGAGTCTTCTTGGTGCCAGCCAGAGTTACAACAATGCCCTGGTCATCTTGTTGCAGGGTCAGCCTGACAAAGCATATGAGATGTTGAATGGGATGAAAGGAGAACATGCCATGGTTGATTACCTGATGGCAGTCGCTGCTGCCCGCGGAGATGATAAGGATACCATGCTGGATGCATTGCGTGCAGCTGTAGCCAAGAAGCCCAAGCTGAAGGAACATGCCGTCAAGGATATTGAATTCGCCGCATACTTCGAGGACGAGGCCTTTAAGGGAATAGTACAGTAATTACTTGGGATTATTATATTGAAAAACGGTCCGGGTCACCCGGACCGTTTTTTGTTTATATTGATTGCTAGAGCCTTAACTGTCTGAATACCTCCCAGATCACCATGCCGGCACATACGGAGATGTTCAGGGAATGTTTGGTGCCGAACTGGGGAATATCAAGGCTGGCATCGGACATGTCCACAATCTCCTGGCTAACCCCCCGGATCTCATGTCCGAATATAAATGCATATTTCACATCTCTTTTTACCCTGAACCTGTCAAGGGACACGCTATGCTCTGTTTGTTCCACCGCCATGATATAAAAATCATCCTCCTTGAGCTCCTCAATGGCCGAACCTGTCTCGGGGTAATATTTCCAGTCCACTGATTCCGTTGCCCCCAGTGCAGTTTTATGGATATCCTTGTGGGGAGGGGTTGCTGTAATGCCGCACAGCAGGATCCGGTCAACGAGAAAAGCATCCGCCGTTCTGAATACAGATCCGATATTGTTCAGGCTCCTTACGTTATCGAGAACCACAACGACGGGTATTTTTTCCGCTTTTTTAAATTCAGGGATCGATAAGCGGTTTAATTCATTATTGTCTAATTTGCGCATGCTGCTGATCATTATTTGCCGGAAAACAACCTGGCAGGCGTGCTGAAGTTAAAAAAAAATAGATAAATTCGTCTTTGGTCCATCTTCAAATTACCGATCGCATGAATATCCATGAATACCAGGCAAAATCCATCCTGAAAAAATACAATGTTGCCATTCCTGAGGGAGCCGTTGTTGATTCTCCAGATGCAGCTGTAGATGTTGCAAAAAAGATCCGAAAAAATGCCAATGCCGACACCTGGGCAGTCAAGGCACAAATCCATGCCGGGGGAAGGGGGAAGGGCGGCGGTGTCAAGATTGCCAGATCCCTTGATGAGGTAAGAGAACATGCCAAGAGCATTATCGGGATGAACCTGGTTACCCACCAGACTGGCCCGGAGGGGAAGGAAGTCCATAAAGTACTTGTTGAACAGGGGATTTACTATCCCGGGGAAAGTGATATTAGGGAATTTTACGTGAGCGTATTGCTCAACCGGGCAACCGGGAAGAATATCATCATGTATTCAACGGAAGGGGGGATGGATATTGAAGCTGTTGCCGAAAAAACACCTGAACTGATCTTCACGGAAACCATAGACCCGGCCATTGGCATCCAGGCATTCCAGGCCAGGAGGGTGGCCTTCAACCTCGGATTGTCCGGAAATGCATTCAAGGAAATGACCCTGTTTGTACAATCCCTGTACCAGGCTTATATCGGTTCTGATGCATCGCTTATCGAGATCAATCCGGTCATGAAAACATCTGACAATAAAATATTGGCAGCAGATGCCAAGATCAATTTGGACGACAATGCCCTATACAGGCATCCTGGCTGTATGGAGATGAGGGATATCACGGAGGAAGATCCCGCCGAAGTGGAAGCGGGCAAATACAACCTGAATTTCGTCAAACTTGACGGGAATGTCGGTTGCATGGTCAACGGTGCGGGACTGGCCATGGCCACCATGGATATTATCAAGCTATCCGGGGGGGATCCGGCGAATTTCCTTGACGTGGGGGGTACAGCCAACGCAGAAACCGTGGAAGCCGGATTCAGGATCATCCTCAAAGATCCCAATGTGAAAGCCATCCTGATCAATATATTTGGCGGGATCGTCAGGTGCGACAGGGTGGCCCAGGGTGTGGTGGATGCCTATCATTCCATCGGGGATGTCCGGGTGCCGGTCATTGTCAGGCTCCAGGGGACCAATGCCCAGGAAGCCAAGGACCTGATTGACAAATCCGGGCTCAAAGTGTATTCAGCCATCAGCCTTCAGGAGGCGGCCGACCTGGTCAGGGAGGTTGTATAGCCTGCCCCGCCCGCAGCTAGCTCGTCAGTCCTTCAATCCTACTCTTCGATGTGAACCGTCACAGAATGGTTTATTGGCCGAACCGCCGCAACGGCAGAGAAATATCATATCCCTTGTTTCCATCACCTTGCCATCGGAGCACTTCAGTGTAAATTTCCCACTGACCTGAAGGGGACCGTTTTTCAGGACCCGGAATGCTGCTTTTTTCCTGCTGTTATTTTCCCTGTCAGTCACAGCTGTCTGTAAAATTTTCTATCCTGTGGGAGCCGTCACAAAAAGGCATCTCTTCGGAAGCTCCGCACCGGCAAAAGGACGTCATAAGCATTTGCTTCAGTTCCTTTCCATTGCTTCCGATGATGGTGAAGTCCCCCTCCACGACATATGGCCCGTTTTTCATGATCCTGATTTCGGCTGGTTGGTTCTCGGCTTCTTTCCGCCTGGATCCCTCATCAAGCCCTGATTCGGGGGCTTTATCGGATGCTTTTCCTTCCTCGTTCCATTCGTAAGTCAGGGCATCTGTCGGACACCTCCTGACAATGTCGATGATCCTCTCAGTTGATGCTCCATCCATGTTTACCCAGGGCCTGTTCCGTGGATTGAATACCTCGATGAGTTCCCGGTAGCATGTTGTGGCATGGATGCATTTGGCAGGTTTCCAGTGAACGGTGATTTCCTTGTTTGAATATTTTCTGTCGTTCGGGTCCATGAATACAAAGGTATGAACAAGTTTGATAAGACAATGTTTATTGAGTTCTGCTTTGTCTGATTTTCAGTGTTAAATCCATGCCGGTATTTACGTCGCTGATAATCCGGATTTAAGATTGAATTAACACAAAGGATGGTATTCCGCAGTTATCATTAACAATCTGTTAATGTATTAATATATAATTAATCTGCCAGACAAATAAAGTTAAACTAATCATAACACAGAGGTGATATAAATGAGTTCATTTGCCGCTTACTTTGAAGCGGCTTATTATAAGGATATACACTGCGGATGAAAGGGAATTTGTATCTGATTATCGTCTTATTATTCACTCAAAGTTTTACCCTTTCCGGTCAGACCGGTACCCTCCGGGGAAAGATCATTGATGCTGAGACCGGGGAGGCATTAATCGGCGCCACAGTAGTGGTGACGGGCACAACAAAAGGCACCATTACCGATTTTGACGGAAATTATACCCTGACTGAACTGGTTCCGGGGATAACCAGCATAACCATCCAGTATGTCTCCTATGAATCCCAGGTCTTTCCAAATATTGAAATTGTGGACGGGGATGTGGCTGTCCTGGATGTAAATCTTGGACAGGCATTGCTTGATATCGAAGAAGTACAGGTGGTGGCCAGGCAACGCCAGCGTACCGAAGCTGCGCTGCAGGTCATGCAGCGCAAATCTGCCACCGT
>Ga0111175_1224_pt1 | contig 16659 bp, 12 predicted proteins | sample DeeMarSWOR324_28_FD_80228 | JGI IMG/M metagenome (GOLD analysis project Ga0111175, IMG submission 80228) | Bacteroides sp. SM23_62
TTACAGTCCAGCGCAGGAGATCAAAACTTCAGGTCATCCCCAAACCGGTAACGGAAAATGAAATCAATTGACAAGGTAAGATCCAAGATCGTTCCGAGGGAAACCCTGGGCAAGATCCTTGAAAAGAAAAGGTCAGCAGGACAAAAAATCATTTTCACCAATGGCTGTTTTGATATCCTGCACCGGGGCCATATTGAGTACCTTACCACTGCTGCTGACCTGGGGAATATCTTTGTGATCGGGCTGAACAGCGATGAATCGGTCCGGCGCCTGAAGGGAGAATCCCGGCCTGCAGTTGATGAGGAATCCAGGGCAATGAAACTGGCCTCATTTGAATTCGTCGATTATGTGGTGGTTTTCAGCGAGGATTCACCCTCGGATCTGATCAGGGTGATCCGCCCCGATTACTGGGTAAAGGGCGCGGACTACCAACATTATAAAGAACTTCCTGAATACAGGGCTCTGATGGAAACAGGAGGAAAGGTGAAAATCATTCCTTTTGTGGAAGGATTCTCAACAACTGATATCTTTTCAAAGATCCTGGGCCAGGTTAAAAAATAAATTCCCACCTGAGATCCCCAAAATGGGCAAGCAGAAAACACAATATGTATGCCAGCAATGCGGGGCGCAATCTGCCAAATGGATTGGACGATGTCCTGCCTGCGGTGAATGGAATACCTATACCGAAGAGATCATCCATGGGACCGGTCCCCGGCAAAAAAGTACCTTTAAAACTGATTCGACGCTGCAGGCCATTACCGAAATCCGCCCGGTCAGCCGGGAACGGATGAAAACGGGACTGCAGGAATTTGACAGGTTGCTGGGCGGTGGACTGGTACCCGGTTCCATGGTTTTGATCGGTGGTGAACCTGGCATCGGAAAATCAACCCTGGCTTTGCAGATTGCCCTGCTGCTCCGCGATAAAAAAGTGTTATATCTTTCAGGGGAGGAGAGTGCCGAGCAGATCAGGATAAGGGCCGACCGGATCGGCAAAGGGCATGAGAACTGCCTGGTCCTGAATGATACCTACCTGGAAAACATCCTCAACCAGGCAGCACATACTGAACCAGACCTGATCATCATAGATTCCATACAGACCATTTACACCGATCAGCTTGAGTCTTCGCCGGGGACGGTAACCCAGATACGGGAGAGTACTTCCCGGATCCTGCAGTACACAAAAAACAAGGGGATACCGGTCATCCTGATCGGTCACATCAACAAGGAAGGCCATCTGGCGGGTCCGAAGGTGCTGGAGCACATCGTTGATGTGGTCCTGCAGTTTGAAGGGGAGCAGCATTATGCTTACAGGATCCTGCGTGCTTCCAAAAACAGGTTCGGGGCCACCTCTGAGCTGGGTATCTTTGAAATGACCGGTGCAGGATTGAAACAGATCCTGAATCCTTCCGAGATCCTGCTGTCACACCGGGACGAACCCATGAGCGGTGTGGCCATATCTGCCACCCTCAATGGAAACAGGCCCTTCCTTATCGAGGTCCAGGCCCTGGTCAGCTCGGCCGTTTATGGTACACCCCAGCGGTCCTGCACCGGTTTTGATATCCGGCGCTTAAACATGTTGCTGGCGGTATTGGAAAAACGTGCCGGCTTCCGGCTGGGCGTAAAGGATGTATTTTTGAACATCGCCGGAGGCATCCGGGTGGACGACCCTGCCATAGACCTGGGTGTCATCGTCTCAGTCCTTTCTTCAAGCCTGGAGATTCCCCTCGAAAAGGACACCTGCTTTGCAGCGGAAGTGGGACTGTCGGGAGAGGTCAGGCCGGTCAGCAGAATAGACCAAAGAATTGGGGAAGCTGAAAAGCTTGGATTTCAGTATATCTTTGTTTCCAAATACAACCAGAAAGGCCTGGATATTTCAAAATACCAGATAGGTATAAAATTTGCCGGCAAGGTGGAAGAAGTTTTCAGACAATTATTTAAATCAGGAACCCGATCATGAGCCAGGATCTTCTGTTGCGCGGGGATTATGATCCAATCTTTGAACCTTATCCCATTAAAGTTCCGGATATTCAGAGCGGGGATACCTATTATTTTTCAACGGAGAGCGGATTGCATTACCAGGTGAGATTTGGAAAGAAACGTGACAATTACCTGGGGAACATTATTAACTTCAGCGTGCTGAATGAGGAATTTGAGGATGAATACTCCGAGACAAACCGCGGAGAAATCTTCCGAATCATATCCACCATTATCGAGATCATCCGGATATATCATGAGCACCATGTTCATTCAGATACCTATGAATTCACGGGTGAATTCAAGGAAACCCGTGATACCCAGACAGCATCCATACGTTCCAGGTTGTATTACCGTTATGCTATCAGATACCTGAATGAAGGCTGGGAACCTTTACTGGAAGGGAATAAGGTGATCATCCGGAAATTGAAATCATGATCTGTTCGGTAAATAACCTAACCATAAAACTCAGGGAGGGAAGCAGTTCCCGTACAATCATCCGTGATATTTCCTTTTCACTGGAGCCGGGTGTATCCACGGGCATTGTCGGGGAATCAGGGAGCGGTAAAACCATCACGGCCCTGTCCCTGTTAAAACTGCTCCCACCCGGGATGCATATAAGCAAAGGACAGATCCGCTGGCATGGATCCAATGCCCGGGATGTGGATCTGGCCACACTGGAAGAAAAAGGATTTCAGCAGATACGCGGGAGACAAATAGCCATGATCTTCCAGGAACCCATGACCAGCCTGAATCCCTCCCGGCGTTGTGGATGGCAGATCCGGGAAGCTGTCAGCCTGCACTCGGGAGCATCTCTCAAAAGGGCCACCAGCCAGACCCTGCAACTACTGAAAGAGGTCCATCTGCCAGCCGACATGGTATTTTACAATAAATACCCTCACCAGTTAAGCGGGGGACAAAGGCAACGGATCATGATCGCCATGGCCCTGGCAGGAAATCCCTCGCTGTTGATCGCAGATGAGCCCACCACTGCACTGGATGTTACCGTTCAGAAAAAGATCCTTGACCTGTTGGATGAGATCCGCAGGAACCGGGGTATGAGCATGTTGTTTATTTCCCATGACCTGGGAGTGATCCGACAGATATGTGACAATGCCCTGGTGATGTACCAGGGGGAGGTAGTGGAATCCGGCAGGGTGGTTGATCTTTTCGATGATCCTAAGCATCCTTATACCAGGGGACTTATCTCCTGCCGGCCAATGCTGGAATCCAACCTGGCCCGCCTCCCTACCCTGGCAGATTTTCTTTCGTCCGGTCAGGAGGTGAAACAGCCTGACCGCAGGCACCCTGAACCGGGACAGACCGTCAATAAACCTGAAACCAGGACAGCAACACCCGGACAAGCTCAGCAGGAGGAAATCCCCCTTCTTGAGGTCAGTGATCTGCATACCAGATATGTATTGAAAAAGAGTTTTTTCGGAAAACAATTACACAGCCTGGAAGCAGTTGACAGTGTCAGTTTTCATGTCTATCAGGGGGAAACACTCGGACTCATCGGGGAGTCAGGATGTGGAAAATCGACCCTTGGGCGTACCCTCATAGGATTGATACGGGCCAGGAAAGGAGAGATAAAGTACAAGGGTGAATCTGTCACACAATTGAGAGGAAAAAAGTTAAATGAATACCGCAGGAAAGTCCAGTTCATCTTCCAGGATCCTTTTTCCTCCCTCAACCCCACCCTGAAGACAGGACCATCCATCATGGAGGTTATGCGTGTGCATGGCATTTATTCCGCCAGGAAACAACGGCAGGAAGCAGCGCTGGGCTTGCTTGATGACGTGGGTCTGCCGGGGGAATCCTTCAACCGGTACCCGCATGAATTTTCAGGCGGACAGCGACAACGGATCGGACTGGCAAGGGCCCTTGCCACGGGTCCCGAACTGATCATCTGTGATGAATCAGTATCTTCTCTCGACGTTTCTGTGCAGGCACAGATACTGAACCTGCTGAATGAGCTGAAAGATAAACTGAAGCTGACCTATATATTCATATCACATGACCTGGCCGTGGTAAAATACATGGCTGCCCGGATCCTGGTGATGAAAGACGGCAGGCTGGTGGAGCAGGGTCCGTCCAGTGACCTGTTCCTTCATCCGGAAACAGATTACCTCCGGGAATTGATCGATGCCATACTGGAATAACTTTCAGCCTCAGGGTCACAAACCAATCCTAAGTACCCGGGAATTACAATGGCTTTGGAAACGGTTATCAGGGCCTCTGGAAATCCTCTTCCCAAAGTTCGACATCGGAGGACATAACTGCTCCGGCAATATCTTCCGGGCAATCAATGACCAGGTTGAAATCAGGCGGCTTTTCGAAAACGTCGGTCACCAGGACACCCCGGGTGGTGTCTGAATATACCTTCTGCATAAACAGGCCATAGATGGGCAGGGCCATACTGGCTCCCTGTCCCAGGCTCATATCATCAAAATGAATGGACCGGTCATCACCTCCAACCCAGACACCTCCTACAAGGTTTGGGGTAAGTCCCATATACCAGCCATCGGAGTGATTCTGGGTGGTACCTGTTTTTCCACCCATTTCCGATGTCAGTTCATAAACATGACGGATCCGCCTGGTAGCTGTGCCCCTGTCCACTACGCCTTTCAGCAGGCTCAGCATCAGGTAAGCTGTTTTTTCTGATATGGCTTCGTTCTGTTTGGGCTGAAAGGTGGTCAGTACATTGCCATTCTTATCTTCTATCCTTGTGACAAAGATGGGTTCAATGTACACCCCTTTGTTGGCATATGTGCTGTAAGCCCCCACCATTTCATACAGGGTGACATCGGAGGTTCCGAATATGATAGAATTCACGGGCATAATATAACTTTTTATGCCCATTTTTTTGATCACATCATCCACTATGGTCTGGGGGGGAAATTGTTTTACCAGCCAGGCGGAAATATTGTTCACCGAGTTGGCCAGTCCCCATTTCAGGGTCACCATCCTTCCCTCATAGCGTTTGCCTCCAACAGATCTGGGTGTCCAGGTCGAATCCTGGTCCATAAAAGTCTGCGGTACATTGGGGACCTTATAACATGGGGTATATCCTTCCTGCATGGCCAGGGTATAAAGGAAGGGCTTGAATGTAGATCCTGCCTGCCTGCCCCCCATGGAGATGTGATCGTATTTGAGATACTTGAAATTCGGTCCACCCACATAAGCCCTCACAAATCCGGTTTTAGGATCCATGGCCATCATGGCCGCACGCAGATAATATTTATAATGTATAATGGAATCCATCGGGCTCATGACCGTATCGCGTTCTCCTTTCCAGGTAAAAACCGTCATATCAATGGGTGTATTGAAAACCCGCTTGATGGAATCCATGGATATCCCGGCATTCCGCAGGTGGCGGTACCGTTCCGAATTCCGCATGGACCGGTTGATCATGCTCTGCACCTGTTCAGGTTTGACATCTTTTGAGAATGGGGCCGTCCTTGATTTTTCCTTTTCCTTGAAAAAAGCATCCTGGAGAAAACCGGACAGGTGCTCCTGGACCGCCTCTTCGGCAAATTGCTGGAACTTGCTGTCAATGGTGGTATAAATCCTCAGGCCATCCCTGTATATGTTATATGGTGAATCGTCCGGTTTTATATTTTTATTAGCCCAGCCGAAGAGAGGATTCTCCATCCATTCAATGGAATCTTTCTGGAACTGGCTGTACTGAAAATAGTTACTCCGTTCCGGGTAGGCTGCCCGCATGATCTTGTCAAGATGCTGCCGCAGGTATGTTGCCAGTCCCACATTATGATCCTGTACCCTGTAGTTTACCTCAATGGGCATTACAGACAGGGAATCAAATTCCTCATCTGAGAGGAAGTCATATTTCCGCATCTGGCTCAGTACGATGTTTCTCCGGAATTGGGCCCGTTCGGGGTTTTTTACCGGACTGTACCTTGTGGGGGCTTTTAAGAGTCCTACCAGGACAGCAGATTGTTCCACTTTAAGTGAATCGGGGGAAGTATCGAAGAAAACCTTGCTGGCTGATTTAATGCCGTAAGTATTGTGACCGAAAGACACCGTATTCAGGTACATCACAATGAGTTCGTTCTTGGTATAATTCCGTTCCAGCTTGGCCGCGGTGTTCCACTCCTTGAATTTGGCCACACCAAGCTTGAGTGTCCTGCGGAATTTCCAGCGGTAAAAGGTTGTATCGCGGGGATAGAGGTTTTTGGCAAGCTGCTGGGTGATGGTACTCCCTCCCCCGGCATCCTGTCTCAATAGTATGGACCGGACAAACATCCTTGCCGTGCCCCTCGCGTCTACGCCCGAATGCCTGTGAAACCGGATATCCTCGGTGGCTATCAGGGCATTTACCAGGTTGGAGGAAAGCTGATCGAAATCCACATAGGTCCGGTTTTCAAGGAAAAATTTTCCGAGCAGTACTCCGTCTGCCGCATACACTTCGGAAGCAAGATTGTTTTTCGGATTTTCCAGGTCTACAAATGTCGGGACATATCCCAGCTTACCGCTGGCCAGCAGGATAAACAGGAGGATGATTACCAGAAAAGGGATGGAGAAGAGCGACCAGAAGATGATCAGGTATTTTTTCCAATCCCGCTGAATTGTTGACATGCCAGGCCAATTTTGCGGCTAAAATAATAATAATTTGAATTAAAATTTTGAAGATAGCACCCGATTTATTTTACTTTGTGGTGTTTTTAACCAAACGGATGGGTATTCAGATGGAAGAGAATCTGGTCATTGTTGAATCACCTGCCAAGGCAAAAACCATTGGCAATTTCCTGGGAGAGGGTTTCAGGGTACAGTCGAGTTTTGGTCACGTCAGGGACCTTTCAAAAGACAATTACGGCATTGATATAAAAAACAATTATACGCCTGAATATATTATCCCCGAGGATAAGAAAAAAATAGTGGCAGATCTGAAGGCATCTGCTAAAAAGGCCTCCACCATCTGGCTTGCTTCTGATGAGGACCGTGAAGGAGAAGCCATTGCCTGGCACCTTTCCGAGGTGCTCAATCTCGATCCGGAGAAAACCAGGCGGATCGTATTCCATGAGATCACCAGGAACGCTATCAATGAGGCCATCGAGAATCCGCGGGATATCAACCAGAACCTGGTCAATGCCCAGCAGGCCAGAAGGGTGCTGGACCGTTTGGTGGGATTTGAACTGTCTCCTTTGCTCTGGAAAAAGGTCAAACCTGCCCTCTCAGCAGGACGGGTGCAATCAGTGGCCGTACGCCTGATCGTTGAGCGTGAAAATGAAATCGATGGTTTTCAGTCCACCTCCTTTTACAGGATAGCAGCCCAGTTTGAATTCAGGGATAGCAATGGCAAGACCCATAGGTTCCAGGCAGAACTGCCTGCCAAATTGAAGGACCAGGCATCAGCCGGGGAATTTCTCGAAGGCCCAGACCATGAGTGTGGCCCAGCGATTATATGAAAGCGGGAAAATCACCTATATGAGGACAGATTCAGTAAACCTGTCCAGGTCTGCCCTCGCGGCCGCACGGGATGTGATCGAAGGGGACTATGGCAAGGAATACTCAAGGACAAGGAATTTCTCCACCAAAAGCAAGGGAGCCCAGGAAGCACATGAAGCCATCCGTCCGACTTATTTCCAGCAAAAAAGCATAGGGGGCAAAAGGCAGGAACAAAGGCTTTATGATCTGATATGGAAACGTACCATCGCCTCACAGATGAGCGAAGCACAGCTGGAAAGAACAACTGCCAGGATAGGCATCTCTACCCGTCCTGACCACCTGTTAGCCACCGGTGAAGTCATCCGATTCGACGGATTCCTGAAAGTCTATATGGAATCAAGCGACGAAGAATCAGAAGAGCAACCCAGGGGATTGCTCCCTCCGATGAAGGAAAAAGATCCGCTTCAGCTCATTCAGATGGAAGCATCAGAACGCTTTACCCAGTACCCTGCAAGGTATGCAGAAGCCAGCCTGGTGAAAAAACTGGAAGAACTCGGTATTGGCCGTCCGTCCACTTATGCCCCGACCATATCTACCATCCAGAACCGTGGTTATGTAGAAAAGGGGGACAGGACCGGGAGCGAAAGGAATTACACGGTTTTGACACTGGCAGGAAACCAGATCCGCAGGGAGCATAAATCAGAGATTTTCGGCAAGGAAAAAGCCAAGCTTTTTCCAACGGATATCGGCGTACTTGTAAACGATTTCCTGGTGGATTATTTCAGCAATATCCTCGATTACAATTTCACTGCCAGCATAGAAAAGGAATTCGATAAGATCGCAGATGGCGAAATGGAATGGACCCAGATGATCAGCAGGTTTTATCCCGGATTCCATGATCAGGTGGTTCAGACCACCCAGAACAGCAAGAAACCAACCGGAGAAAGGATCCTGGGCACGGACCCCGATTCCGGCCGTCAGGTGAGTGTCAAAGTGGGCAGGTTCGGTCCCATGGTACAGATCGGTGAGCCAAGCGAGGAAGAAAAACCACGTTTTGCAGGATTGTTGAAAAACCAGAGCATTAAAACCATCACCCTGGAAGAAGCCCTTGCTCTCTTCAAACTACCCCGGGAAATTGGTGAATTTGAAGGCAATGAGATAACGATCGGAATAGGAAAATTCGGACCGTATGCACGGCATTCAAACAAGTTCTACTCCCTTGAGAAAAACGATGATCCTTTCAGCATCACCCTTGATAGGGCCATTGAACTAATCCTCAAGAAGAGGGAACAGAACGAGAAAAAAATCATCCAGAAGTTTGAGGAGAATCCGGCCTTGCAGATACTCAATGGAAGGTGGGGACCCTACATCAGCCTGGACAAGGAAAACTTCAGGATCCCTAAAAACAAGAAAGCGGAGGAATTAAACTATGAAGAATGCCTCCGGATTATAGAAAAAGCAAGAGAAGCTAAAAAGAAAAAAACCTAAACCCGTTATGGCGAATGAAACTGAATGATTATTTTGATCCTGTCAGTCTTGAAAGCCCCATCAATGATCATCTGTCGGACAAGGCAGTCTTCTGTCGTAATATTTATATACATACCCCTGATTCACCCATTGTCCGGCTTGAGGAATTTGGACTGGCACTGATGGGGGTGCCGGAAGACCGTGGCGCCAGCATTTCGGGTCCGGCCATGGCACCGGATTTGATCCGCAGCCGGTTGTACCAGCTTTTCAGGGTAAATCCTGCCCTGAAGATCATTGACCTGGGAAACCTGAAGACCGGTAACACCAATCAGGATACCTATTTTGCCCTCCGGGATGTCCTTCTCGAAATGTCCTCACGCAACTTGATCACCATATGTATGGGAGGAAGCCAGGACCTTACCTATGGGATCTACCTGGCCCATGAGAAGATGGACCGGAAATTTTCTTTTGCTACCGTTGACTCCCGGCTGGATATGGGTGTTATTGCAGATGAGATCAAACCTGAATCTTATTTGATCCCCATTCTTTCCAGGAAAAAAGAGCTGTTGTTTTCTTATACCAATATCGGGCATCAGACCTATTTTGTGGATCATGGCGACCTGGATTTTCTCCGGGATAATTTCCATAATTCAATCCGCCTGGGAGAATTCAGGCAGGACCCTGGAAAAGTAGAACCCTACCTGAGGGATGCGGCATTCTTAAGCCTTGATATGAACGCCATCCGCCAGGCAGATTCACCAGGCTGTATCCAACCTTCCCCCAATGGATTCACCGGTGAGGAGATATGCCAGATCAGCCGTTTCGCAGGATTGAGCAATAGCATGAAGACCTTCGGAGTTTTTAACATCCTTCCGGTAGCCGACCTTGGGGAACAAACCTCCCATCTTGCCGCTCAGCTTTTATGGTATTTCATGGATGGTGTATCACAGCGGATTGAAGAGAATCCGCATGCCTCCCCCGATTCATTTAAAAAGTTCATCGTCAGCTCAAATGATATGGACCATGACATCATCTTTTACAAAAGCCTGGAAACAGACAGATGGTGGTTTGAAGTCCCGGTACTGCAGAAAAGCAGAAGCAGGCATGTGCTGATATCATGTTCGCATGATGATTATCAGCGGGCATGTAACCATGAAATTCCGGACCGCTGGTTGAATGCCTTCCAGAAACTGAATTGATGAAACACGCAACAGGCAGCTCTTTTTAATCATATTCAGACAATATTTTAGCCTAATCACCGTAACCTTATTTAGAAAATGAGGTATAAAAGCTTGTCAAACCCCAGCAGTTATTAACAGTTTTTTGTTAATACGGTTTGTTTGAAAGCAATATTTTTACTTACTTTACCTATTCTCAAAGAGCGCAAAAAAACGTTGTAACGCGCTGGTTTTCAGACAGATATGAAAAGAGGATTTGGCATAATATTAATGAGTTTGTTGACCATGATTTCGTACTCTCAACAGGATCCTCAATTTAGCCAGTACATGTTTAACATGGCGGCCTTCAACCCAGGTTATACAGGCAGTCATGATAAAATTTGTATCTCAGGTGTGAACAGGCAGCAGTGGGTTGGTTTTGACGGTGCTCCGTCATATTCCTTCTTCAATGCCAATGCCGCGATCAAACCATTCGGATTCAGCAGTGGAGTCGGTCTGTCCATACTCAGTGACAATCTTGCATTTAATAAGGACCTTGCCATTTCAGCGGCATATGCAGCCCGTGTATCCATCGGACCCGGTACGCTTGGCATCGGCGTAAACCTTGGCCTATATAATAAGGCGCTGGAAGCCACCTGGTATATCCCCGATGGCATTGAAGATATGGTGGGTCCGGACCAGGATCCATCCATCCCCAAGGAGAGTGAGAGCACCATTGCCTTCGATATGGGATTCGGACTGTTTTACAATACCGACAACCTGTACTTTGGCATCTCAACAACACACCTGACGCAGCCCCAGATCAAATATGAATTGGCAACCCCCTATCTGGCCAGGCATTATTATGCCGTGGCCGGTTACCGGTTCCAGCTTCCCAACCCCCTGTTTGAGATCATGCCATCAGCTATTTTCAAGACAGATGGTAAATCAAATTCATTTGATGTAAGTGGACTGGTAAGGTACAATAAAAGGTTTTGGGGAGGCGTTTCTTATAGACCTGGAGATGCCCTTTCAGGGATTATCGGATTTGAACTGTTCAATGGTCTCAGGGTAGGTTACTCATATGATTTCACAACATCGTCTATTGGAAAATACAGTGATGGTTCACATGAATTTACACTAGGATATTGTTTCAGTCTCAGTACCGAGAAGTCTCCTCAAAAATACAGGAGTATCCGGTTTTTGTAAAATTTTAAAATTGATAATTATAGTTCTATAACAACTGATAAGCTATGAAAAAGTTACTTGCGTTTGGCCTATTAGTGGCTATGTCTAGCAGTTGTGGGAAATACTATAGCGGAGAACTCACCGGAGTGCCCGGCAGGAAGAAGTATTTCGAGCCGGATCCGTTCGGCATGCAATTCGTTCCACAGGGAAGCTATAATGTTGGACCCAGCGATCAGGATGTTCCGTTCGCACAAAACCATTTTACCAAAACGATCACAACCGAACCCTTTTGGATGGATGAGACGGAAATCACCAATAATGAATACAGGCAATTTGTATTCTGGGTAAGAGATTCTCTTATCAGGGAACTTCTTGGCGAAGTATTGGAAGAGGATTACAGGATCTCGGTGGATGCACTGGGTAATGACTATGAGGAGGATATATTCGGACGCGCATACCATTTGAATTGGGACACAAAGCTCGACATGAAAAGACTGAAAGAAAATGAAGATGCCGTACAAGCCATGGAATTGCTTTATTACAGTGTGGAGGACAGGTTTTTCGGCCGCAAGGAAATCAATGTTCATAAACTGAATTACAGGTATTTCTGGATTGATCTTCAGCAGGCCGCCAAGCATCGGAATAAATACAAGAATGCATTCCTGGAAGATATAGGTGATCTCGACCAGGAACCAGGTGAATACATGGGTACCATTATCGATTCCGAAGGAAATGAGCGACCCATCGAGAACCGGGGTGCATTCATCCTCAAGGATGTTGTCAATGTTTATCCAGACACCCTTTGTTGGATCAGGGATTTTACCTATTCCTACAACGAGCCTATGGCAAATATGTATTTCTGGCATCCTTCCTTTGACAATTACCCTGTGGTAGGGGTAACCTGGAAACAGGCAGCAGCCTTCTGTACCTGGAGGACCCAGTTGCTGAACAATGCCCTGAGCCGGGAAGGTGATGCTTATGTTCAGGATTACCGCCTGCCCCTGGAATCTGAATGGGAATATGCCGCACGCGGTGGACTTGATAATTCCATGTACCCCTGGGGAGGATTGTATACACGCAACCGCGAAGGATGCTACCTGGCAAACTTCAAGCCCCTGAGGGGGAACTATGCAGTTGACGGCGGGGTTACCACAACTTCGGTTGGTTCCTATGAACCCAATGAGTACGGCCTCTATGATATGGCAGGGAATGTCGCCGAGTGGTGTGCCAATGCCTATGATGAATCTGCCTATTTCTTCCAGCATGACCTTAATCCGGATTACAAATACAATGCAACAGAAAAGGACAGCCATGTGATGAAAAGGAAGGTGATTCGCGGAGGTTCCTGGAAAGATATCGCTTATTATCTGCAGGTGAGTACCAGGTCTTATGAATATCAGGATAGTTCAACATCCTATGTCGGATTCAGATGTATTCGTTCTTATATGGGTAATAAATAATAACCAAATTTAAAATCTGATAATACAATGAATTTAACAGAACTTGTTCAGAGCGCCGGATGGAAAAACTTCATGGCCAAACTTTATGGTATCGGTGCTTCCATCGTTTTGGTCGGTGCCTTGTTTAAGATCCAGCACTATACCGGTGGAGGATTTATGATCACCGTCGGACTAGCAACAGAAGCAATCATCTTCTTCTTTTCTGCTTTTGAACCACTCCATGAGGAGCTGGACTGGACCCTGGTCTACCCCGAACTTGCAGGGATGACCGATCCGGATGAACTGGATGAGTACAGGGATGAGGTGCTGGCAGGAAGAGGTGTTACACTCGAAAGATTCGATGACCTGTTCAACCAGGCCGATATCAAGCCGGAAACCATCCAGAAACTCGGTGATGGTTTGAACACGCTGTCCAATACAGCGGCCAATCTGTCTGACATATCAGCAGCCTCCATGGCCACCCAACAATATGCAGAGAATGTACAGAGAGCAGCCGAAAATGTTGGTAACATCACTTCAAATTACAGTGAATCTACCGATAAGCTGGCAGTGGCAGCAAACTCCCTTTCTGAAACCTACAATATGACCGCCGAGCTTATTTCGCAAAAGGGTTCCGAGGTGGCCGAACAGTTTATCAAATCAGGCACCGGACTGGCTTCATCTTATAATGAACTGGCCCAGAAAATGAAAATGGATTATGAAGCAGTTTCTCAGGGCAACCTGGGATTCAGTGAAAGGCTTGCCAGCCTGAATAAGAACCTTTCTGAACTGAACAGCGCTTACGAAGAACAGCTGAAAGGAACACATGAACACATGAAAGGTGCTGACCAGGTTTACAAGGGCATTGAGGATATGATGAAAAACCTGAGGGCCTCGGTGGAAGAAACTGAAAAATATAAGGCACAGATGGCCGAGCTCAGAAAGAACCTGGCCGATCTGAATACCATATACGGCAATATGCTGTCTGCCATGAATGTAAAATGACAACTACGTTTTCTTGTTATAAATCAGTAATCCTAAACAATGGCAGGTAAGAAAGAAACCCCGAGACAAAAAATGATCGGCATGATGTATTTGGTGCTGCTGGCATTGCTGGCACTGAATGTATCGAAAGAGGTATTGGATGCCTTCGTACTTGTTGATGAGGGACTGACCAAGACAACTGAAAACTTCTCCTCCAGGAATGATGTCTATTATGCAGAATTTAACCGTGCTGCAGCAGAGAATCCTGTCAAAGCCGGGCCCTGGCAAACCAAAGCGCTTGAGGTGAAACGCAGATCGGATGAACTTTACCATTACATACAGGACTTGAAACTTGAACTGGTAACCGCAACAGAAGGAGAAGGTACAGAAGCGATCGAAGAAGGAGAAATCATCGGGGATGAAATTGGGAAAAAAGACGACATGGACAAACCGGCCGAGATAATGATCGGTGCCAACAAAGACGGTAAAGCCAATGACCTGAGACAGGCGCTGGATGAATTCAGGGACTTCCTGATTTCCATTGTCGGTGAAGAAAATGAAGAAATACGACACTCTCTGGAAAGCAGCCTGGACACTTCGGATCCTCCCCCCAAGGAAGGGGAAATACTGACCTGGCAGGAATTCCATTTTGAACACTGGCCACTGGTGGCGGTCATCACCCTGATGTCAAAAATGCAGAGCGATGTCAGGAATGCTGAATCAGAGATCCTTAATTATCTGTATGGACAGATTGAGGCCGGTTCATTCACCTTCAATCTTCTGGAACCGGTCGTGATCGCCAATTCAAACCACATCATCCGTGGCAATCAATACAACGCCAGTGTCTTCATGGCAGCCTTCGATACCACCCAGCAACCCATTGTATATGTAGGACGTTATGATTCCACCGTCACGGATGATGGTACGGTGCAATACAATATGATCGGAGAAGAAGGACGCGATTACCAGACCATCCCCATAGAAGGAGGAAAAGGCGTATATAATGTGAACACGGCCGGTGTCACTACCGGCTGGAAGCCCTGGGGGGGTATCATCAGCCTCAAGAACATGGACGGATCTTTTACCAACAAACCATTCAGGTCCGGATTTACGGTAGCCGAGCCGAGCCTGGTAGTATCCCCGACACAAATGCTTGTATTTTACCAGGCCATTGATAACCCGGTGGAGGTATCAGTGCCCGGATATCCGGCCAGCGCCATCAGTGTTTCCATCAACAATGGACGGATCAGCGGGCGTGGAACCAACTACAATGTGGTTCCTACCCGTACAGGGAGTGCCAGGGTTTCCGTCTCCGTAAGAGAGAATGGCAGAACCCGCTCCATGGGATACAAGGATTTCAGGGTGGAAAAAGTACCTGATCCCACGCCAACCATAGCAGGTGCCCCGGGAGGTACATTGACCCTGAACCAGATCCTGGGGGAAATCGGACTAAAGGCTTCCATGCCGGAATGGTTCAAGTTCGGCGGCGTGAGTTATACCATCACCGGTTATACCTTTACCGCCATTGTACAGGGTTTTGATAAGAATATTCCGGCCACTTCTGCCAATTTGAGCAGTGAGATGCGGGAGACCATCCGGAACCTTCGTTCAGGATCACGTATTTATTTCAACGATATCACAGCTGTAGGTCCGGATGGTTCTACCAGGTACCTGCCTACACTGTCCATTAAAATCAGATAACAGTTAACATAGATAGGATGAAAACGATTAGCAATCTGTTCATTTGTGCCCTTCTGCTTACCCTTATCGGGGTCCAGCCAGGAAAGGCTCAATCAATCAGTCTGATTGAAAAGAAAGAGGTATACGACAAGGAACATATACCTGACCGGGATCCTGTTCCCTATCCTTTTGTTCGTGAAGCAGATGTCATGTGGGAAAAAGTTGTCTGGCGGATGCTCAATCTCAGGGAAAAAATGAACCATCCCCTGTTTTTTCCGACCAGGCCGATCGGTGACCGCAGGAACATTACCCAACTGTTGCTCGATATTCTCGAGGACCCCTTGCCGGGACGCCAGGTATTTGCCTACGAACCCCTGCTGGGATATGAGTTCGAAAAACCGATGAGCCTGGAAGAAATCTACGGCCAGTTAAAAGTGGATTCCATACCTGAACCGGTTCTTGATTCACTTACCGGTGAGACAGTAATGAAAATTGTGGATGTGCAGATCAACCTGGATGATGTAACCAGGCTGCTGATCAAGGAGAAATGGTTCTTCGATAAGAGATACTCCACCTTCCAGGTAAGGATCATCGGACTCTGCCCTATCCGGGTCTACCCGCGAACCGTCAGAGATCCGATAACCAATGAGGATGTACCCACCGGAGACATCAGCAAGACCCAGCTGTTCTGGGTTTACTATCCCGAGATCAGGTATTACCTGGCCAAGCAGGAAGTTTTTAACCCGAACAACGATGCACAGAGGATTTCCTTCGACGACCTGTTCAACCAGCGCAAGTTCAGCTCTTATATTTTTAAGATCTCGAATGTGTATGATGACAGGTCTGTAAATGATTATGCCAGTGGAATGGACGCCATGTTTGAGGCGGAAAGCATTAAGAACTGGCTGTTCGAATTTGAGCACGATCTCTGGGAATATTAATTTGTCTCAACTCTCAACTATTATATATTAAGAGGCTGCCTCAAAAGGGCAGCTTCTTTTTTTTACACAACCATACCGCTTATAATAATGTTAAAACTTTGCTGAAAATCTTGCAAGCAATATTTATAGGCTCAGTTTTGATTATTACAAGCTTTAAAGATTTTGGCAATATAAAAGCTATCCTTTTGAGGACAGCTCAGGATGGGTGGGTAAAAATCCAAACTGAGGTTTTGTTCCTAGCCAGGGGTAGGGGTATTAAATGAGGAGCCTTCTTTGGCGCAGCAAAAGTCAGCGACGAATGAATACCCCTGCCCCTGACAGGGGATAAGCCGGTCAAACGTAATCGCCGCCCTTCAGGATCCGGACATCATTTACAAAATTCTTGATCTTCTGTTCGTCCTCCATCTTGCAGACCAGCAA
>Ga0111175_1101_pt1 | contig 16541 bp, 7 predicted proteins | sample DeeMarSWOR324_28_FD_80228 | JGI IMG/M metagenome (GOLD analysis project Ga0111175, IMG submission 80228) | Bacteroides sp. SM23_62
ACGCTGCTTTTTGGGTATGATTATAACGATTTATTCCGCAGCGCTCAGATCGTTCAGCGGATTTATAACGCAGGCTATCGTTTTACCAAAGCGCCTGAAAAACCGTCGCTAACAGCCGTTCCAGGAGATGGAAGGGTTACGCTATACTGGGATGATTTTGCAGAACAATCACGCGATCCAGTTCATGGGTATGACTTTGCCGGGTATCTTATTTTTAGGGGTACCGATCATGGATTCAGTGATGCGTTTGTCATCACAGATGCCCAGGGGAATCCAACGCTACATAAACCCATCGCTCAATTTGATTTGAAAGACGGTTTATCTGGTCCACATCCCATTGAATCCGAAAACGGCATTCATTTTTATATGGGCGATGACACCGGTTTGCATCATTCTTATGTCGATACGACGGTCGTGAATGGACAAACCTATTTCTATGCCGTGGTCTCCTATGATCGGGGCGATACAATCGAAATTGCCCCCTATAAACCACCGACATTTTATGAAGCGGATGGGATTAAACATGTTGGGCCTGGAACTGGAACTGTATCAATTGATTTTCTCGATCCAGCTCGAGTGAAGGACGGGCATACTTATGAGATCACATTCGATGATACATTGCAGGAAAATCTGACATTCAATATGAGAGATAAAGATCTCTTCATATCTGAATTAAAGCCTGTGGAAATTAAATACGAGTACACAGCCTTTGATACGACCACATCGCCACCTACACCTGTGGACTCGGTGTTACGGGCGATTATTCGATTAAGCAATCCTTATGTGATCGATGACGAAAATTTTGCGTTGTTTAATGCGGATAGCTCTCAGAAGTTTGAGAGGGATTCAACATTGTTTACGCTTAATCCGGAAACCGGTTGGATTTATATTGAAGATACGACCAGACTGGATATTCGTACGCAGTACTATATCAAATATCAATTTTATCATATCAAAAATTCACCCTGGGTTGAGGGAGATGATAATAATCCATACATTGATGGTATGAAAATTATTATTCGTAATGATTCATTGAAAGTTGATAATCAAGGGGGGAGCCGTTTCATCGTCGGTGAAAGTAATTTTTACCCACTTGTCAGCCGTTACCCGAATCAGGGAATACCAGTTCCTTACGACTATTGGATTGTATTGACTGATACTGTTTCAGCAACCTCGTCGAATGGTCTAAAACCCTGCAAATTTTTTGTGTTAAATGTAACTGATAGTGTAGAAGCACCATTTGTATTTCTCAATACTAATAACGATTCGACTATCTCTGATCAAGATGCGGTGATTCCGTTAATAAAATATAATAATCGAGATCGCGGAACCTGGCAGGTTAAGTTCTTTGCGCCCCAGGATTCAGTGGTGACGCGAGATAGTACTTATCTGACGGAAAATGGTTTTGTTACGGTGAAAGATACGATTGCAACGATTTCGATTGCAAAACCACCAAAGCCGGGTGATATTTTCCTGATTCGCAGCTTTAAGCCATTCAGCAGTAAGGATGTGGTTACTTATACTTCAAAAGCAGGCATAATAGACAACGAGCAAGCCAGGGAACAACTCAATACCGTAGCTGTCGTTCCGAATCCTTATGTGGCAGCTTCGGAATGGGAACGCAAACCTGATTTACGCTCAGGACGCGGCGATCGATTATTATACTTTATCCATTTGCCAAAGAAGTGTACCATTAGAGTTTATACTTTGAGTGGCGAATTGGTTCAAACGCTGGAGCATGATTCAATCATGGAGGATGGTTCCGAAGCCTGGGATCTTCTTTCCAAGGATCAAATGGAAATTGCTTATGGCATTTACATTTTTCATGTAGATGCCCCTGGTGTCGGGCAGCAGATCGGGAAGTTCGCTGTAATCAAATAATAGAAAAGGAACGCGGATGACGCAGATTTACACAGATAATTTTTCGTGAAACGTCAGACGTCAGACCTGAAACGTAAAAAAACAATGATTGTATTTGACTACTCACATTTCACGTTTGATGTTTCACAATTATAAAAATCCGCATGAATCGGCGTCATCCGCGTTCGATAACATTTAGTAATTTTCAAGCTAACGAGACAATTTAGTGATGATAAAGCATAATAAGGAGTTATAGAGATGAAAATGATCTTCAGAATAGTTCTGATAATTTTTATTTCAATTACTTTTAGTTCAATCGGTTTTGCTGTTACTAAAGTTGGAACTACTGCAGCTCAGTTTTTGAAGATTGGAGTTGGTGCCAGAGCCATCGCAATGGGGGGAGCGTTTGTAGCAGTGGCAAACGATGTGACTGGATTGTATTGGAATCCCGCTGGAATTGCCCGGCTCCATCGGAACGAAGCAATTTTGCTCCACACAGAGTGGCTGGCAGATGTGAATTTTGACTATGCTGGCATTGCAATCCATTTGGGCAATGCCGGGACAATTGGCGCCAGTATTACATCGGTAGGCATGGCTGACATGAAAGTTAGAACTGAGTTGCAGCCAGAGGGTACCGGGGAATTTTTCGCTGCTGGAGATATTGCCGGAAGCATTGCTTATTCCCGCAATTTAACTGATCGATTTTCTATCGGTTTTAATGCAAAATATATCCACCAACGAATCTGGCACATGTCGTCCAGCGGTTTTGCGATTGATGTAGGAACATTGTTTACCACTCAATTTAAAGATATGAAAATTGGAATGAGCATCAGCAATTTTGGAACGAATATGAAAATGTCTGGTAGAGATACACGTCAATTCATCGATATCAATCCCGATGCAGAGGGGAGTAACGATAAAATTCCATCCCACCTGCAATTGGATAGCTGGCCCTTGCCACTTATTTTCAGGGTTGGAGTATCCATCGATCCAATAAACAATGATAAGAACCGTCTTACGCTGGCATTGGATGCGCTTCATCCTAATGATAATACCGAAAGATTAAATATTGGAGCTGAGTATTGTTTACGAAATACGATTTTTTTGCGAGCTGGCTTAAAGTCGGTGGGATTTACCATGCCTTCAAGCGGTGCCAAATTTGGGATAATGGATCCTGTAACAGATAGTGAAGAAGGATTGACATTAGGAGCAGGCGTAAATCTATCATTTGGTGGTTTCGCTACTTTAAAGTTAGATTATGCGTATGCGGAATTCGGCAGATTGAATGACGTACAAAGATTTTCGTTATCTATTCAATTTTAATTTATCGGAATTTTAAATTTTTAAAAAGAAATGATACTGGTTTCAATCTAAATCGGAGGTGCCATGAAAGATAAAATAGCCCTTATTGCATTGGCTATTGCTTTGCTATACATCCTACCATTTTCAAGTATAGCTGGTATGAAAGCTGGGTATTATGTTTACCAGGCTCAGAGTTTAAATCAGTCTTTGGAGAATCCAAAAATTCAATTTTTTATTAATGCCGGGTATTATCAACCGAGTTTGAAACAATTGAACGATGCGGTAAAAAGCTTTAACCAAACAATGAGATTTACTGGCTATGCTGGCGAAGTAGATGAAAATTACCCATATAAAGTCGTCATCGGAGAATTTCCAGAAAATGGCTATGAAGGAAGTTTTGAAGAATTAAAAGGTGACCAGGTGCTCGGTGGCGGTTTGTCATATTTTTTCTCACCAAATTTAAAACTTTCACTCTCAATTTCCCAGTTTGAAACCAGAGCAGTTTCCAGGTTATCTTCCACATTCTGGGAAGAGCGATATTATCCTTATAAATCCACCTGGCGAACATCAGCATGGAGAATCGATCAATCCGTAACGATTCGTCCTCTACTTCTATCAGTATTGTACGATCTGCCAATTATTTCGGGAGACGGTTTTATTAAATTATATGGCGGTGGTGGATTAGGATTCTATTTTTCGACTCTTAAAAATACAATCCATGGAGATTATGGTGAGCCCGAACCAAATGTTACCACATATAACTATCAATTAACCAATAATTTTCAGGCAAACACAAATCCATTAGGATTTCATGCACTCGCAGGAATCAGTATGGGATGGAAAATTTTATCCCTGAATTTTGATGTCAGTTATCATTATGCGAACGGCAAAATTGATGAATGGAATGACTCCACCCGTATGCAATATTATGTTTATGGTATGGCAAAACAGATGATGGATTTTCTAAATGTAAAAGAAATTGATCTGGGGGGATTGTTGGTTCGCGGAGGGATTAGTTTTAATTTCTAAATAGAGGAGAATGTCGATGAAAAAGGTTGTCTGTATTCTAATCGCTATACTATTTATTTTGCCAGTTCAATTATTTGCAGGGACTACTGGAAAAATCACTGGCACGGTTAAGGATGCTGAATCAGGTCAGCCGTTACCTGGTGTAAATATTATAATTGAGGGAACGACAATTGGCGCTGCAACCGATTTGAATGGTAATTATATCATACTAAATATTCCACCCGGTATCTATACTGTCAAAGCATCCATGATGGGATATACGGCACAACGATATACAGAGGTTAAAATTTCGGTTGATTTAACAACCACGGTTAATTTTGACCTTCGATCAAAGGTGCTGGATGTAGGGGAAGAAGTTACTATTGTTGCAGAACGTCCTCTGATATTAAAAGATATCACTTCCAGCCGCGCTTTAGTAGCGACTGAACAAATCCAGGCAATGCCAGTTGAGAATTTTTACCAGGTGCTTGAGCTTCAGGCAGGTGTTGTTCAGGGTAGTGGCGGTGAAATTCATGTTCGAGGCGGACGTTCCAGTGAAATCCTTTACCTTGTCGATGGTATATCTGTAACCGATCCGTATTCATCCAGTATGGCAATTTCAGTAGAAAATAATGCGATTCAGGAATTGGAAATGGTTAGTGGTACTTTCAATGCCGAATATGGTCAGGCGATGTCCGGTATTGTGAATATGGTTACGAAAGAAGGTGGATCGAAATATACTGGAGAAATCAGGGGCTATATTGGAGATTATTTCAGTTCCCATAATGATCTTTTTTATAACATTGATGAAATTAATCCCTTAAACATAAAAGACTTACAGGGAAGTTTTAGCGGGCCGCTACCGTTCACAAATAACAAACTCACTTTCTTTACTTCCGGGCGATACTATGATACCAAGGGCTACTTAACAGGGATTCGAAGGTACAGTCCGGTTGATTCTAACAGCTATAATGGTGACGATCCTCAACAGTGGCTTATTCAAGAAACTGGTGATGGTGCGCTTGTGCCAATGACTGATTATATCAAAAGAAATATTCAGGCAAAAATTGCTTACAGTTTCACGCCCACTATGAAATTAACTTATAACATTTTTGCGGAGGAAAGTAATTCGAAATCTTATTCCCACAAATATTTGTATAATCCAGACGGTCGAGCAAAAAGTTATGGAACAGCCTATAATCATATTCTTAACTGGACTCATACCTTAAGTCCAAAAACTTTTTACTCGTTTAAAGCCTCATATTTTTATAACTATGGTAAATCTTATGCTTATGAAAATCCTTATGATGAACGATATATAAGCGATGATCGATTCGATCGTGCTGGTACCTATAATTATTACATGGGTGGAGTCAGCATGGGACATTATTATCGAAGCACGGACTCCAATAGTATTTTAGCTGAAATGACCAGCCAGGTGAACAAAACACACCAGATAAAGGGAGGAGCACAGTATCGCTGGAATAAACTTTTTCTTGATAGCTATACGATTCTTCTGGATAATACAACGAACTGGAAACCAGAGATACCAGACGTAACCAAATTACCGCATGACAAGTACACTAATTATCCTCGAGATTATTCAATTTATTTACAGGATAAAATCGAATTAATGGATATGATCGTGAATATTGGGATCAGGTTTGAATATTTTGATCCGAATCATCATATTTTAACTGATGAAAGAGATCCGAATTTATGGTTACCAAACAAATATACCATTTTAGATGCTGTAAGGGAGACAGATGCGAAGCGTGTAAAACTTCCGATTCGAATCGATCCCAATACCGGCGATAGAACCGTAATTGATCCCAATTCCGGCGATCCTCTTGGTTCTCAAGTTGATAATTTAAGAGTCACCGATGCAGTCTCCGGCGAACCGATCTACATTAACAATGCAGTTCTTGTCGATACATTAACCGGGGAGCCGATTGTTCGTGGCTCACTCGGCTGGTTTACTGATGCAAGTCCAAAATATCAAGTTAGTCCACGAATTGGAATTGCTTATCCCATAAGTGCAACAGGCGTGATCCATTTTTCCTATGGTCATTTCTTACAGGTTCCAGAATATTCATATCTCTTTACCAATCCCGAGTTTGAGGTAGTTGGTGGCGGCGCTGCCAATACAACGATGGGCAATGGAGATTTAGAACCACAAAAAACTGTGAGCTACGAAATCGGACTTCAACAACAACTCGCAGACGATATTGCTATAGATGTAACAGGATTCTATAAAGATATTCGAAACTGGCTGGGGACTGAGATTATTAAAACGTATAATGGAGATATGTATGCCCGTTATGTCAATCGAGATTATGGAAATGTAAGGGGCATTACATTTGCACTAAAGAAAAGATATTCAAATTATGTATCAGCAACATTCGATTACACGTATTCCGTTGCTGAGGGAAATGCGTCAGATCCGAATCAAACATATTATGATCAGCAATCCGGACGTGAACCTGAGAAACAACTGATTCCGCTAAACTGGGATCAACCTCATACTTTAAATTTATGGATTTCTATCTCTAAGCCGAAAAAATGGGGGATAAGTGTCATTGCCCAATATGGAAGTGGACTTCCATATACACCAGTGAGTCAGAATTTGCAGGGATTTCAGCAATTAGGTACAACATTCCAGAACAGCAATAGAAAACCAGCAAGGTTTAATGTCGATTTGAAATTGCATCGGGATATTTATTACAATAATATATTGTTTTCATTATTTATGAATGTTTATAACTTATTTGATATTAAAAATGAAGATTATGTGTTTTCAGATACCGGGAGGGCAACGTATTCTCTGACGCCAACTTATACAACCGACAGACCGGGTCCAAATTCGATTTCTGATTATTTTATTCGACCCGATTACTATTCCGCACCGAGAAGTGTTCGGTTAGGTGTGGCAGTTAATTTCTAATTATGAATGTCTACTCTTATAACCGATTCCATCATTAGAATACGTTCAAATCATTTTATAAAACAATAACTTAGGTAAGCGATGGAATCGGTAATCCACCTTTTTAGTGTGCACAAATGAAGTGATGAATATTTTAGTGGAGGAATTTTATAGATGATATGGGTTAAGAAATCAATGGGCTTGCTGTTGATCGGATTCATTCTATTTATGTATCCAATTGATAAACTCTGGTCTGGAGGGAGTAAGAAGGAAAATGCCAGTATTAAATTACGAAAAACGCTCGGTCGTGAACATCGAAAAGAAGGAATCCATGACGGAAACAACGTTTTAACAATATTCTTTAACTACGGTGATATTGGTAACTGGTGGGGGGATGCCGATCGATTGCAGACCGGTATCTATCCAAAAGGCTCTGGACACAGTTATTTTGCAGAATTTACACCGTTTGTTGGGGCTGAAGTAAGAGATAGGTACAATATCACTCGCCATATTTTCAGCGATGGTTTAGGAGATGTAGGTAGAGCCGATATGTCGCCACAGGGTTACCAATGGGGATTTGAACCGATTCCTGGCTATGCCGATGAAGACCAGGACTATATAGCGATGAGTGATGCCCGGGATGACGATGGCCCTGATAAGATTCCCAATTCCGGCGATGATGATGGCAAACCAGATAGTTGGCCCTGGGTCTGGCCCGATCGGCCAGACTGGATCGATCCACGGAGTGGAGTACCTTTCTGGAGTGGTCAATATGGTGCCTACTCACGGGCAGATCAGGAGTCTTATTTTCGCATGAACGATTACTTTAATGATGAGTTTCAATTCTGGCCCGATCCGGATGATTCATCTAAACGAGGTTTGGCTATTGAAGTTGAAGTTCGCGGTTATCAATGGGCCGATCCTGCTGCTGAGGATATCATCATTTTTACCTATTGGGTCAATAATACTGGAAAATATACCTACGAGCGGACCGTTTTTGGCATGTATGGCGATGCTGATGTGGGTGAACAACAAGATAATAGTGATGATCTATCAGAATTTAATAAGGACGATGATATTGTTTATCAATGGGATAGCAATCTGTGGAGTAATGCCGATGGAGGCTTCAAACCAGCCTATTTTGGATGGAAATTCTTAGAATCTCCTGGCGATCCATTGGATGGAGAAGACAACGATGGTGATGGATTACCAGGAGCAGATGGTAATCCCTGGGACGAAAGTCAGGAAGATAGGATTGATAATGATATGGACTGGGATCCCACCATTGATGACGTCGGGACAGACGGCAAAGGTCCGTCGCATCCAGAGTATCCAGGACCAGATCATGATGGAACAGAAGGCAATGGTGTGCCAGATCCTGGTGAGCCCAATTTTGAATACACAGACAATGATGAATCTGACCAGATCGGTTTGACCAGTTTTGCCAGTGTCGATTGGAAGTTGCAAACCATCTATCTTGCAGATGATGAACTCACCTGGCAACAGACTGTACCCGGTACTTTTACGAAACCCGAGCAACTGGTCGATATCGTGATGCATTATGGTTCTGCCTATTTCAAACTTCCTCCACGACCGGATCCCAATTCTCGACGAAAATTTGCTATAAGTATGGTCATGGGAATGGATCGTGATGACCTGATTCGAAATGCTAAAACCATGCAGCAGATTTATGATAAAGATTATAACTTTGCCCGCCCGCCTCTGAAACCGAATGTCAAGGCAGTTGCTGGTGATGGCAAAGTTACCCTGTATTGGGATAAATTTGCCGAACGCTCTCGCGATCCAATTTATGGCTATGACTTCGAAGGATATGTGATCTATCGTGCGACTGATCCTGGTTTTATTGAAAATAACATAATTACAGATACCTATGGTAATCCTTCCTTTAATAAACCTGTTGCCCAATTCGATCTGGTAGATGGTCTAAAAGGACCTCATCCCATCGGATTAGATGGTGTTCAATTCAATATGGGTAATGATGAAGGATTGCAGTATGTATTTGTCGATTCCGGACAGACGTGGGCTGGACCGATTGAAAATGGTCAGTTATATTTTTATGCAGTCTGTTCTTATGATAAAGGATATGATAAAGATTTTTACGAAAGAGGCCTATCAGAGATTGAGAATTTGCTACCTCATGCACCAGCGATATGTTCGAAACGAATTCAATTTGATGCGACCGGCGTGGTCACATTTCTTGATGTAAACACAGTCATGGTTACGCCAAATGCCCCGGCCGCGGGTTTCATTCAACCTCCCAATCTAAAAGTAGAAAATCAAATGGTAAGGCGTCTGAGCGGCACTGCAACAGGTGAAATTGTTGTTGAACCGATGGACCCGCTGCGAATCCCTGTTGATGGAAAGTATCAAATCACTTTTAATGATACGTCACACATCGAGCCACCAGACACAACATTTTATGTTATGGATCTTCGAGTTTACACGGATACGGTTGCTGTGGATACGAATTTTGTGCTGTTGAATCATAAGAATATCGTTCCTTCTTCACTTTCCGTTCTATCGCTTGATGATCCGTCGAAAATATTTCAAATCGATGTGGATTACGAAGTTGGATTTGAGCTGGGGAATATCCGGGCAATCAAAGGTGGAGGTTTACCTTACCAGGATGGCGATAACATTCATTATATGGCTGTCAGTTACCAATTCTATCCAATTGTAGATAGTCCGTATATAAATGGTGAGGGCGCCAATGAATTCTTTGATGGATTACGTTTGTTTGTTCACAATGATGAACTTGAAGTAAGCCGCCAACGCAGCCATTGGCTTGTGGGAGATTCTTTGCAGCATTACATGGCACAATATGGGCTTATTGGACCGGATGACCAGATTCCGGATCGAAATCAAAAAACACCAAATTTCCGATTTGAGGTACAGAGATACCCGGGTAATGGCATTAAAGTGCCGTATGATTTCCACATTGTGTTTTATGATTCGATCGTATCAAAATCAGCCAATAATAAGTATTGTAATTTTAGAATATTTAATATCACAACAGACGATACCGCAGATTTTGCGTTTTTCGATGTGAATAAGGACAGTTTGGTAAATGATCAGGATGTTATCTCCCCGACAACCCTGGTTAATAATCGAAAAACCCCAACCTGGCAGGTGAAATTTTGGCAACCCGAAGATATTATTATTACGCGGGACTCTTTGGATGCTGCCGGTGAGCCAGTCACTAAGGACGGGGACACTTTGCGAATTATTGTCGATACTGTCTTTGTTGAAAAAATTGCTCCGAAACCGGGTGATATTTTCTACATGGCTGTGGATAAACCATTTTCGAGCAATGATGTTTTTGAATTCAATACAAATTCTTATAATTTCTATTTGAGTAAAGAAGAGGTCGAGCATCGTTCTGAACTGGATGATGTTGCTGTCGTACCGAATCCGTATGTCGTAACAGCATCATGGGAACCCAAGCATTTCTACACCTCAGGACGCGGAATTAGAAAAATTGATTTTATTCACCTGCCACCCAGGTGCACCATCAAGATATTTACCCTCCGTGGTTATCTCGTGGATACCATTGAACATGATAGTTATGTAACAGATGGTTCAGAATCCTGGGATCTGGTATCCAAAGATGGGATGGAAATCGCGTATGGCGTTTATTTTTACCATGTCTCTACACCATCTGGCGATAAAAGGATTGGGAAATTTGCTGTAATTAAATAACGAGAAAAAATTCGAAGAACCTATTTGTGCAATAGTGTGAAACTTAGGATATTTTTAAGATAAATATCAAGGAGGTTGTACCTGATGAAAAAAATACTAACATTGATGATATTAAGTTATTTCTGTTTGGCAGAGGGCAATAGCGTAGAAGCCCAATATAATGAGAATGTATCCAAAGTTGGAACGACTGCGGCACCGTTCTTATCGATTGAGGTCGGAGCCAGAGCGATTGGAATGGGAGGCGCTTTTGTCGCTATTTCAGATGATATCACCAGCTTGTATTGGAATCCAGCAGGACTGGCACGGCTTCCTCACGGAGAGGCGATTTTCACCCATACAGATTGGATTTCTGATGTGAATTTTGATTTTGCTGGGATCGCTTTACCGTTGGGATCATTGGGTGCATTAGGTTTAAGTTTCAGTGCCTTATCTATGAATGAAATGAAAGTTAGAACGCTATTTTATCCGGAAGGGACTGGTGAAAAATTTGGTGCCAGTGATTTTGCCATTGGTATGTCCTATGCAAGAAATTTGACTGATCGATTTTCAATCGGGCTTTCCGGGAAATACATTCGCCAGGAACTCTGGCACATGAGTGCATCCAGTTTTGCACTTGACATAGGTACTCTGTTTATCACCCAGTTCAATGGAATGAAGATCGGAATGAGCATCACTAATTTTGGAAATAAAATGAAATTGGAGGGCAGCGATACACAGGTTCCAGTGGATGTGGATCCTAATAAATATGGTAATAATAATAAAATAGTGGCAAATATGAGAACCGATGCGTGGTCATTGCCTTTAATGTTTCGATTTGGCATTGCCATGGATGTCATCAAAACATATCATCAGCGATTGACTCTGGCAGTTGATGCCATGCATCCCAATGATAATTCCGAGTTTGTCAATCTTGGTATTGAATACGGACTAAATAATAATATCTTCCTCAGAGCAGGCTATAAAAATCTATTTATGATAGCTAGCGAAGAAGGATTAACAGCAGGAGTTGGTTTGGCTTATAAATTAATTGGTAACGTCAGGTTAAAATTTGACTATGCTTATGCAGATTTTGGGATTTTAGAATCGATTCAACGGTTGAGTTTTGCTTTGGAATTTTAATTGTAAGTTTCTTAACGATGAATTTTCTGCATAATTGGCAAAGAAATTTATCGGGAATTAGTAACCACTGAATCATAGGATTAATGGATTAATGGAGTTTAATCCAATTCTCCCTCACTCCAACGCTCCACTTCATGGTGTTTTTTAATCCTGGTTTGTACAGGTTGTGAATAAACGCTTTATTTAAATAATAATTCTGTTAACTAATTAGAGGAGGGTATCATGTTTAAAAATCAAATCTCGTTACTTGTTGTTATTATTATGTTGGTCGGGATTGTACCTGCAAAGGCGCAATGGGTTTGTTTGTATGCAACCTATGATGATGGTACCAATGGTACCGGTCATAACACTCCAGGTGTAGCTGTGCTGGAGGAGGACAAATTTGTTGCCATTGTAATGACAGAAGGAAGTACTGATCAAACTATCCCGAGTTTTTGGGACGTTCCCAGAAATTTCCTTATATCTTATGCCTATGCTGATTCTGCTGTCGGACGTCTGAATGATTATGGGTATGGTGGCGGTGCAACGAGTGGAATTTATGAAATCTGGGATGCCGAGTATAGCCTAAGAGGTGCCTGGCGCGCAGCTTTTGGTCCTGAAAATCGGCTTTATGTTGCCAATAATGATACCATCGATCATTCAATTTTAGTCTTTGATTGGGATGAATTTTTTGGATTAACTCCAAGTGCGTATCGAATGGGAACAGGAGATCAATATCTTTTCGATATTGATCTTGATGACGCTGGATATGTTTATGTATTATCCAACGGCGATACGTTAGAAACAACCGATGATATCCGAATTTACAAGCCAATCGGTGCTGAAGGTACAACATGGGATACGTCGCATGATGATGCTCCGATCATGACCATTGATGTTCCTGGAATGGGATTTTTTGGAGGAATTGCTGTGAGTAAAGATGGGACCCAGGTTTTCGTATCCAGTCGGGAAGAGCGGAAAGTCCAAAAATTTGTTGGTTCACCAACAACAGGTTATACGCTTGATCCGAAATTTAGTTTTCAACTCGCAGAAAATGATACATTGCCCAATGGCAATCCGCCCCATGCTTTAGCATTGGCGTTTTATGATGCCAATAACCTATTAGCATTAGCTGTGGATCGTTTTGTACCAGGGGCTGGAACAGCTAATGGTTACAACTATGGCAAGATTCATATCATCAATCCTTTCTCTGGCAGCGGTGTTGATACCATCGATGTTGCAATGTGGAATTTCATCCAATGTGATAGCAGCTATACCAACCGTGCGGGCGGCACTGTACCAGGCAATGCCTCAGCATACACTTCTACCTATGATGTAGATTGGGATGAAAACGGCAATCTATATAGTCAATCCCATTACGGCTGGACAATTGAGAAATGGCATAATGATAATCTACCCATTATTAGTGCTGTTGAAGATAGGGGTGAATCGAATATGGTCCCCAATGAATTCGAATTGGGACAAAATTATCCTAACCCATTCAATCCAACTACACATATTCAGTATGCTATTGCCAGAACCGCAGATGTGTCGTTATCAATTTTTGATCTGATGGGCAGGGAAATTAAAACGTTGGTCAGTGATAAAAAATCTCAGGGCAGTTATACAGCAATTTGGGATGGTACTGACAATACTGGACAAAAGGTTGCCAGTGGAATTTACTTCTATCGCCTGAAATCTGATGGGATTACCCTCACCAAACGAATGGTTTTATTACGATAGTTTTTTGATTATTAAATAGTGCCTTTCCGAAAAAGATTGCTATCTGTAACGCAAGCATCCGGCTTGCATTTAAAAATAAAAACTTACTAACAAGCTGGAAGCTTATGTTACATTATCGGACAGACACTAAGAATCAATATCACTTTGGTCTAATTATAGAAAAGCCCTGACCAGTAAACCTGGGAAGGGCTTTTTATTATCCAGCGAAAATGAAACAGTTGATGATAAACAGGAAAACACTAAACGGTTACAAAATAAAAGCTATTATTTCAAATTACCCCCATATTTCAATCCGATAACAAGGCTTCTCCCTGGCGAATAAACTCCTGATCCATGTTCTTTATAAGTTTCGTCACAAGCATTTTCAACTATAAAATTCAGCTTTAATCCTGGAACGATATTCCAGGAGCAGCGGAAATTCAATGTTTCCCAGCCAGGAGTACCGCCTTCAGGGATACGACTGTCGTCTTTGTCTCGAGTTGAGAGCCGATCCTGCCTGGTTGCTATACAAAAAAACGCTTCGAATGAAAGCTTTTTCATTGGAATAAATTCCATTGAAGTTCTTGTCATGAATGGAGGAATACGGCTCATCGGTTCATCAAAAGTGATATTTTGTCCGTAGGTCCAGAACGATGAAAACTGGAAAAGCCACCTTTGAGAAAGTTGAATTCTTCCCGAAATTTCCCAGCCAGTAATAAAGGCATTTGCAACATTCCTTTTTTGAAAAATATCGACTTCACCAGGATCGCGGATTCCGTTTCCGTTCTCATCATAATAGTCCAGACCATTGTAGTTACCACGGTATCGGTCAATTAAGTCAACAAGGCGGTTGTAAAAAATGAACATGGAACCTGAATATCTGGAATGATTTAATTTGATCCCAATTTCAAAGTTATGACTTTTTTCCGGAGACAAGCCAGGGCTTGGGGCATCCACCCCTGCATTGGAAACTTTTAGGACTACGGTATCATTGAAATTTGGTGCTCGAAAGCCCTTAGCATATCTTGCGATTAGATTCAACCAGATTTTTGGCTTGTAGCTTAAACCAATAATTCCAGTTAAATCGCCATAGTTATCTTCAAAATTTCCAAACGGCTCTTCCAGTTGAGATTTGAGATTCATCCTACTCAAACGAATTCCCAGGGTGAGATCAAATTTAAGATTAAAAATGATATTATCATTCAGGAATATACCAAAAGATTGGAAGGTTGAGCCATCTGGAAAATCGCCTCTCTGCTGTTCGATATTTTCCGCAGTCTCCCTTATCCGATGACTTTTTACTCGATCCCGGTATATCTCATAACCGTAGGTGAAAATGTGTCGATTTTGCCAGATAGAATTGATTTGTAAATAGGAACCGACAGTGGTCAGGTCATTTCGATTCTTTATCAGAGAATTGCTGTTCGTCTTTCGTTCAATTGTACCCTCTTGTTCAAATTGATAGGAGAGATTCCATTTTATTGAGTTAATCCAATTTGTATGAATTGGGCGAGAGTCTAGCGTAATCGCTGTAAGATAGCGGTTTTGTGGATCGTAAAGATAGGTCTCGTATTCGTCAGTAACATATTTATCATAGCGGGGAACTTCGTTTTGTTGCACGGTGAGAAAGTCCAGCACGATTTCAGTTTGCTGACTTAGCGGAACACCGAAGCGGAGATTTCCATTCCATTCATTATAACCAGTAGGTTGTTGAGAGCCAATATCCTTACCAGCGATCAGGTTATCTATTTTTTTGAAGCCGACCCCGCCGAATGCAGTTATGATTCCAAATCTATTTCGAAAGGAAGCATTGGCAATTTGGGAGTGGTCTGATGAACCATATCGTAATGATAAGGATGTATGAGATGCTCTTTCATTATTTTCCATTTGGTGGAATTCTGAAATCATGTTCACTACGCCTCCAATGGCGTCAGAACCGTACATTACTGAGCCAGGTCCCTTGGTTACCTCAATTCGGTCCAGAGTTTCTGCATTGATCGTATTCATGTATTGATTTGCTCCAAAGCGAAAAGTAGGTTTATTTAACCGTATGCCGTTGTATAAGAGTAGCACATCTTTGCCAATCAATCCACGAATGATCGGTGAACCGTGTCCAGCAGTTGTTTTTTGAACCAAAACCCCGGGAACTTCTCGGATAGCATCCGCTGTAGTGGGAGAAGTCCTGATAGATATTTCTTCCCTATCTGCAATTGTAACATTATGATGACTTTTAAAAACGGTCTCAGCATGGCGACTAGCAGTAAAAATGACCTCGTTTAATTTAAGATACTTTGGAGTCAGGATGATATTCAAGTGTTTTGTTTCACCTGGAGATAATTTGAGAGAAATTCGTTTATCAAAATAACCGATGTGTTTGACCAAAAGAATAGTCGAACCTGACGGTCCCTTATCGATTGAAAAGTTGCCGTCCTGATCTGAAATCGTGCCAACATTAGTTCTTTCAAAATAGATATTTACATTTGAAATCGGATGTTGGGAAATTTCATCTACGACCGTACCAACAATTCGGATTGAACTTTTTGCAATCAATTTTAATGGAACAACAATTGCGATACTAAAAAAAAGCAGTTGACAGATTACAGTAAAATCGAAAATAGCATCTCTAATTTTTATGAGCTCTCTATTATTCATCACAAAATCCCTTTTTTTTATAGCGAAGTTACATGATTTCAAAGGCTTTAATTATTTTATAATCTTTTTAGCATCAATCACAAGTTTTGATCTGGATAGATCTAATATAATAGAAACTTACATAAAATCAAGAAAAAAGTAATTTTTCTGAACTTTTCTATAAAAAAAACTTGCATCATACTCTCTACATTTGTATCTTTATGTTGTATGTATCAGCGAAATTTTAAAAAATAGGCTTAATCAATTTAAGAAAAAA
>Ga0111175_1097_pt1 | contig 16497 bp, 12 predicted proteins | sample DeeMarSWOR324_28_FD_80228 | JGI IMG/M metagenome (GOLD analysis project Ga0111175, IMG submission 80228) | Bacteroides sp. SM23_62
CCATAGGCATGTTGCCAGGCCAGCCATGACCGGGGATGAAAAAGAAGTCCCATTACCGGTACCAACCAAACCATTCGACCTGATTAAGACTGTGGCCTGACCCTGGGCAGCAACATCCGGTTTCACCCTGCCATCACTGCTTGGACCCATTGAACTGAAGTAGGCTCGCTCTCCATCGGGATCAACCGCAGCAACCCCGAGTACGCTATCACCATCTGAAGGGGCTATGATGTATTGCCAGGGATTCCCTGGATTGCCCGAGTTACCTGCACTGGTTACCACCAGCATCCCTTTTGATGCGGCCAGGCTGGCGGCCCGGGTTACCAGGGTGGTCTTTCCGTCCATGTCGGAATAGTTATAATTCTGGGTGCTGTCCGTAAATCTGTCGGAATAACCCAGCGATGAATTGATGACATCTACCCCGGCACTATCTGCCAGTTCTGCACCAGCCAGCCAATTAGCCTCCTCTATCCGGTATTCACTCAAGGCATCTTCCGTTTGGATCAGCCAATAGCCTGCCTTCATGGCTGCTCCTTTGAATTCCCCGGGCATATATCCACCCATGGTTGACAATACATGCATGCCATGACTGCCGTTGATGCTCCAGAAGAAATTGGCGGAAGGATTTACAAAATTCCGGAATCCCAGGAGCTGTCCATGCTGCCAAAGGGAATAAAACCCGGCCAGGCTGTCAGCATTATTAAACCCGGCGTCAATTACTGCGATGATCATATCTTCACCCTGATATCCCTGTTCATGGAGTTTATGACCATTGAGCATTTCAACCTGGTGGTCAGAAGGAAGAGGTTGATCGGACAGAAATTCTTTGAATTTATCCGCATCTGACTTATACCGGGGTGTCCAGTAGAGTAATTCAATGTCTGTAACAAATGAATATGAGGATAATACATCTGCCATGTTTGAGTCAGTGGTTTCAGCGACAACAGCATTCATCCATTTGCTGGAATACAGTACCCTAATATCGTGGTGCTGGAGGCTATCAAGGTAAACCTGGCTGACGGGCAGGTCGTTCTCCCCGATTGGGATCTGATAGCGAAGCCTTCTGTCAATGGCACGCTGTGAAAGGAATTCAGCCGGGTTATCCAGCGAATAGAGACTGCCCTCCTTGTCCTTTAGCTGAATCCAGAATTTGTAAATACTTTCCTGGCTTATCCCATCGATGAGCAATGCATAAAGCAGTAATATGACCATACCCGTTCGTCGCATCAGATTTTGATGTCTAATCCCTTTTATCAAAGAAATTGTTGATATCCACTTCCGGGATGGTTCCGAGGTTTTTCTCTATCTCCTCCATGTGTTTTTTTGCCCATTCTTCCAGCTTCTTACTGTTCTGCAGCTCGCCTTTCACATAGTGGAGTATATGTTCCTCCTTGCCGTTATCATCATAGAAATGCCAGGTTTTATCCATCTTCCCATGGTCATACTCACCATCCATGATAAGGACATGGTTCCGGTTATATACCTGGTATCTTCCATGCAGCTGATCTGAATCATGCCAGGAAACAAGCCTGATGGTGGAATCTTCAAAGAATTGTTTCCAGGGACCATGCTTCATATCCAGTTGCCATGACATGGTCTCGGCTATTTGTCCCCCGGGATAATATTTCCTTGACTCTCCGTCTTTCAGTCCGGTTTTATAGGTCTCCGAGTACATGAGGTCATCTGAATAATAAGAATAATAGTGCCATACACTGTCTTTTACCATTTTCACATACTTTCCGGCAGCAGCCAGATTACCTGTTCTGTAAAAGATCCTTGCATGGCTAACATCAGTTCCTTCGAGGTAGACCAGTTCAGCCCTTCTGGTTCCATTTTCATAGAATCGCTCCATTTTACCGACCGGTTTTCCATCTTTAAAAAAGCCTTTATAGATTATGTTCCCGTCCGGATAGTGTTTTTTCCAGTACCCCTGTTTCTGACCAAGGGCATCTGTTTGGTTCCAGAGTGTATCGGAGGACTGTGCCGATATGCCGGCACTCAACATCAAACTGGTGAAAACCAGGATTATATTCTGGGTGGATCTGGTCATGGTAACATTATCTAGTAGCGTTAAAACTTGCTTGTTTCTGTTAAAACGAAAAACGCAGCGGATAATTTTTCCAGGTAAAAAGTTAATAATTGTATAACACAAAAAAGACCTGCCAGACTAAATTTTACTGACAGGTCTTCTGATCACTTATATGACTGATGAAGACTGTTATTTAACTTCTTCAAAATCAACGTCTGTAACCTCCTGGTCATCCTTTGAATCCTGTTGCGATGCATCATCTCCAGGGGGCGGACCTCCTGCCTGCTGCTGCTGGCCTGCCTTGTAAAGCTCTTCAGAAGCTGCCTGCCATACTGTATTCAACTCGGCAGTAGCCTTATCTATGGCATCCAGATCCTGGCTCTTGTGAGCCTCCTTCAGTGCTTCAAGGGCCTTTTCAATGGGTCCCTTCTTATCGGCCGGCAATTTATCCCCGAACTCCTTCAGTTGCTTCTCAGACTGGAAGATAAGACTGTCTGCCGCGTTCAGTTTATCAATCTTCTCCCTTGCCTGCCTGTCAGCTTCTTCATTGTCTTTGGCCTCTTTCTTCATTCTTTCGATTTCATCATCCGTCAATCCGGTAGATGCTTCTATGCGTATGCTCTGTTCTTTGCCAGTTCCCTTATCCCTGGCAGATACGTTTAATATGCCGTTGGCATCGATATCGAAAACCACTTCAATCTGCGGGAGTCCCCTTGGTGCTGGTGGGATGCCATCCAGGTGGAACTTGCCAATGGTCTTGTTACCCTGGGCCATGGGCCGTTCTCCCTGCAATACATGTATCTCCACGGAGGGCTGATTGTCTGCAGCCGTGGTAAAGGTCTCTGTCTTTTTCGTAGGAATGGTGGTATTGGCTTCTATAAGCCTGGTCATTACACCACCCAGTGTTTCAATGCCGAGTGATAGTGGGGTAACATCCAGGAGGAGCACATCTTTTACCTCTCCTGTAAGCACACCACCCTGAATGGCCGCACCAACCGCCACAACTTCGTCCGGGTTTACTCCTTTGGATGGGGATTTCCCGAAAATCTTCTCAACAGTAGCCTGAATGGCCGGGATCCTGGTGGATCCACCTACCAGGATCACCTCATCAATATCAGATGCTTTCAATCCAGCGTCTTTCAAAGCTTTCTTGCATGGTTCAACCGTTTGTTGGATCAGGCTGTCAGCCAGGCTCTCAAACTTGGCACGAGACAGGGTTTTTACCAGGTGCTTGGGAATCCCGTCAACCGGCATGATATAAGGCAGATTGATCTCAGTGCTGGATGAGCTAGACAACTCAATTTTTGCTTTTTCTGCCGCTTCTTTCAAACGCTGGAGTGCCATGGGATCTTTCCGCAGATCAATGTTTTCGTCTTTCTTAAAGGCTTCGGCCAGCCAGTTGATGATGACCTCATCAAAGTCATCCCCTCCAAGGTGGGTATCTCCATTGGTTGATTTTACCTCGAATACCCCGTCTCCCAGTTCTAGGATGGAAATATCGAAAGTACCTCCTCCAAGGTCAAATACTGCTACTTTAATATCCTTATTCTTCTTGTCGAGTCCGTATGCCAGGGAAGCAGCGGTGGGTTCGTTGATGATCCTTTTTACCTTCAGTCCCGCGATCTCTCCAGCCTCCTTGGTTGCCTGCCGCTGTGAATCACTGAAATATGCAGGAACAGTAATAACGGCTTCGATAACTTCGTGGCCGAGATAATCCTCTGCCGTCTTTTTCATTTTTTGCAGGATCATGGCCGAGATCTCCTGTGGGGTATACTTACGGTCTTCAATCTGAACGCGGGGCGTATTGTTTTCCCCTTTCACCACCTTATAAGGCACCCGGTTTATTTCTTTCTGGACCTTGTCATATGTCTCCCCCATGAATCGTTTGATGGAAAAAACGGTTTTGACCGGATTGGTGATGGCCTGACGCTTGGCAGGATCACCCACTTTCCGCTCACCGTTTTCCACGAATGCAACCATGGAAGGCGTTGTACGTTTCCCTTCACTGTTGGGAATCACAACAGGCTCGTTCCCCTCCATCACAGAAACGCATGAATTGGTGGTCCCTAAGTCTATTCCAATAATTTTACTCATGTCATATATGTTTTGTTAATGTAATATCAATGTTGCATTCTTTTTTTCAATGATTGTGCCACAATGCAAATAGTGAAATTATGGCATCTGATAGGGATGCCAGCTTTCCGGATTGGGAAAGATGTGACAAAAAGTCAGTTTAAGGGGGAGTATAAAAAGAAATAGCATATTTGACGGTCTTTTCAGTATTAATTATCAACTTTGTAAGCCTCAAATATGATATTATGGCCCTCCATGAAATTGTTAGACGCGTTACCACCCACGTGCTTCATGAGATGAAGCTGAAGGGTGAGAAGATTGCCATGTTAACAGCTTATGATTATTCAATGGCGAGGATACTGGATGAAGCAGGCATTGATATAATCCTGGTAGGGGATTCAGCCTCCAATGTCATGGCAGGCCATGATACCACATTGCCGATCACCCTCGAGCAGATGATCAATCATGCCGGATCTGTTGTCAGGGCGGTAAAACGTGCCCTGATTGTTGTGGACCTGCCATTCGGTACCTACCAGGGGAATTCAAAGGAAGCCCTGACATCAGCCATACGGATCATGAAGGAAACGGGTGCCCATGCTGTAAAAATGGAAGGTGGGCAGGAGATCCAGGAATCAGTCATGCGAATCCTGTCGGCGGGTATTCCTGTCATGGGACACCTGGGATTAACTCCGCAATCGATTCATAAATTCGGAACTTATGTAGTGCGGGCCCGGGACGAAAAGGAGGCCCAAAAGTTGGTGGAAGATGCACATATCCTGGAAGAAACCGGTTGTTTTGGCCTCGTCCTCGAAAAAATTCCGGCCAGCCTCGGGCAAAAAGTTGCCAAGGAATTAAAGATCCCGGTCATCGGGATTGGAGCCGGACCGGATGTTGATGGCCAGGTGCTTGTATTACATGATATGCTGGGGATCACACAGGAGTTCTCCCCTCGTTTCCTGCGGCGTTATCATAATCTGCATGCCGAGATCAAGGGTGCTGTTCAAAACTATATACAGGACGTCAGAACACTTCAGTTTCCTGACGAAAAAGAACAGTATTAGTCGGGAAGGATATTAAAAGCGATACTGAAAATCTTGCAGGCAATATTTGTAGGTATAGCTTTTAATATCCATTCCCTCCTTATTGGAGAAATCATTAAGGGTGAATAGTGATCTGGAGATATTATTTGAGGATAATCACCTGATTGCCGTTAATAAGAGGGCGGGACAACTTGCCCAGGGTGACCGGACAGGGGATATTTCACTCGATCAACTGGTAAAACAATATATCAAGACAAAATACTCCAAACCCGGGGATGTATTCCTGGGAGTGATTCACAGGCTTGACAGACCGGTCAGCGGCGTCATTCTATACGCCCGTACGAGCAAGTCCCTGCTAAGGATGAATCAATTGTTCAAAGAACAGAAAATACAGAAGAACTATTGGTGTATTGTAAAGGACAGGCCACAACCTGAAGAAGGGACACTGAATCATCACCTTATAAAAAATGAGGCACAGAACAAGTCCTATGCCTACAACAAACCAAGGCCAAATACCAAGCCTGCCAGCCTTGATTACAGGCTGATCTCAAGTTCTGACCGCTATTCTCTCCTGGAGGTGATGTTGCATACTGGGCGGCATCACCAGATCCGCTGCCAGTTGGCTAAAATCGGGTCACCGGTCCGCGGTGACCTGAAATATGGTTACCCCCGCACCAATAAGGATGCCAGCATCAGCCTGCATGCGCGGTCCCTCGAATTTATACACCCTGTAAGAAATGATCAGGTTAAAATTCTGGCTCCGGTGCCATCCGATCCGCTCTGGAATGCACTGACTGACCAATTTGATTGAGTATCTGCTCGATTACTTTGATTTCAGGAAGGAGCTGTCAAAACTTAATGGCAGCAGTTCTTTGATGCTGTTAACTGCCAGGATGCCTTCTTTTCCATACATCAGTATCCGGACCGGCCGGTTAAACCTGAGTTCGCTTTCCAGGAGTGCCTGCCGGCATGACCCGCATGGATAGACAGGCTGGTCAAGCAATTTATCCTGGAACACGGCAGTTACTGCCATCATTTTAACAGGTGATCCCGGATGATTGGCATTTGCTGCAAAAATGGCAACCCGTTCAGCACATAGTCCATCCGGGTATGCTGCATTTTCCTGGTTATTGCCACTGATATAGGTGCCATTCTCAAGCAGCAGACAGGCTCCAACACAGAATTCCGAATATGGTGCGTAGGCATCCCGGGCAGACTCGATGGCTCTTTGGATCAACTGCTGTTCTTCTGCCGAAAGCTCATCTGGAGATTTGTACTCCTCAATATTTATATGAATTTCCACGTTTATAGGATCACCCTGAATCAAATTTACAAATCTTGTTGATAAGTCCAAGTATCCATATGAAGCGTAAAAACTCATTATTGATACATTTAGGCAAATTAATCCGAGACATGAAATCGCAGTTTCTGGCAGGTTTATTCATCGTATCTTACTTCGTACATCCTGTACACGTTAAGTCACAGCATACCACCCGTCAAGAATATATTGATCTGTACAAGGATTGGGCAATTGATGAAATGGAGCGCAGCGGAATCCCCGCCAGTATTAAACTGGCCCAGGGGATGCTGGAGTCGAATAACGGGAACAGTACACTGGCCATTAAAGGGAATAATCATTTCGGGATTAAATGCCACGATTGGAAAGGAAAGCATATCCGGCATGATGATGATAAGAAGAATGAATGTTTCCGTAAATACAAGTCAGCCAGGGATTCATATATTGACCATACCAATTTCCTGATGAACGGTCCAAGGTATTCTTCCCTGTTCGAGCTCGATCAGTCAGACTATAAAGGCTGGGCAAGGGGTTTGAAGAAAGCTGGCTATGCCACCAGTCCCAGCTATGCCAGTGCGCTGATAAGGATCATTGAGGAAAATGAACTGCACCATTTTGATTTGGGTATGGGACCTCGCAGGAGGCCAGATGACACAGAAACCATCCCTGAGCTTACCGATATTGACGGGTTTGAGATCGAGATCGAGCACAGAAAGATCCTGATGAGAAACCGGATCGATTATATTATTGTAAAAGAGGAAGATACCTATCAGAGCCTGACCAGGGAACTCGAACTGATGCCGTATGAGCTGGCAAAATACAATGAAATACCGAAGGACTCAAAACTGAAGAAGGGTCAGGTGTTATACCTGCAGCCAAAACGGGGTAAGGCATCTGTAGAATTCAGTTTTCATACGGTTGAGGCCGGGGAGACCATGTACGATATTTCCCAGATGTATGGCATCAAACTGAAGAAACTCTACCAGCTGAATCTAATGAATCCCGGAGAGGAGCCAGCCGTTGGTGATGAAATTCATCTCCGCAAGAAGAAAAAATTGTCAGTCCCTGTGACCGTGACCGATTCAATCGGATAGGTGAAGGACAGTAGTGGATGAAGGCAATTTAAAGTGCTGACATGGAGCAAATTAGACGACCCGGAGACCGGAAACATCCTTCAATCCCCTTAAAAACTCTGCAGTATCCATTTTCTTTTTTCCTTCGAGCTGGACCCGGGTAAGTCTGATAATGCCGTTACGGCATGCTACCTCGAGGGCATTTTTATCATCGGCGAGGAGGGTTCCTGGTTTCTCATTCACTGGCAGGATCTCCTTTTCAGCCGCAAAGATTTTCAGTATCTTTTCTTCCCCGGCCTGGTTTCGGAGAATGGTCCAGGCGGCCGGGTATGGTGCGAGTCCCCTGATATGATTATAAACCACCCCGGTCTCCTGATCCCAGTTTACCCTGCAATCCTCCGTGAATATCTTAGGGGCCGTTTTTAATTCTGCCTGCTCTCTGACCAGGGCAGCCTGGTCGATCAGGGGGGGATTCCCCGCTGCGATGGCCCGGACTGTTCTGACCAGCAAGTCCGCCCCGGTATGCATCATTTTATCATGCAGGCTGCCGGCATCTTCATCCGGGTCAACAGGTATCGTTTCCTGGAGTATGATCTTCCCGGTATCTATTTCCTTCTCAATGAAAAATGTGGTAAGACCTGTTTCTGTTTCCCCGTTCATCAAGACCCGATTGATCGGGGCTGCACCCCTGTACTGGGGCAGGAGGGAAGCGTGCAGGTTTATGGTACCCATTGGCGGGAATTTCCAGACCTGCTCGGGGAGCATGCGGAAAGCCACCACCACGATGAGATCTGGTTGCAGGTCCTGGAGTTCGGCCAAGAAATCATGGGACTTGAGTTTCTCAGGTTGCAATACAGGTATCTGTTGTGAGAGGGCGTAATCCTTTACCGGTGATGTCCTTCTTTTCCGTCCTCTTCCGGCGGGCTTATCCATGCCGGTAACGACGGCAACTACATGCTGTTCATCACGGATCAGGGCATCCAGACTGGCCACTGCAAATTCCGGCGTACCCATGAAAAGTATCCTTAATTTGCGGGTCACTGGTAGGTCCACGATTTGCGGATCATTCTTCATGATCAAGATTATACTGGGCGAGGTCCAGGAAATGTCCCATTTTATCCCGCTTGGTTTTAAGGTAAAAGGCATTGTGCTCATTGGGTTCAATCACCAGGGGAACATTTTCTACAATGGTCAGACCATAGCCTTCGAGTCCGGCTCGTTTGATGGGATTATTCGTGATGAGTTTAAGTTTACCCAGACCCAGTTCCCGGAGAATATTGGCACCCACCCCATAGTCCCTTTCATCTTCCTTAAAACCCAGGTCAATGTTGGCCTCCACCGTATCCAGTCCCTGCTCCTGTAGCTTATAGGCCCTGATTTTATTGAAGAGTCCTATTCCCCTGCCTTCCTGGTTCATATAGATAAGTACCCCTTTGCCTTCCTTCTCGATCATTTCCATGGCCTTATGGAGTTGTGCTCCACAATCACAGCGATAGGATCCGAAGATATCACCGGTCATACAGGATGAATGAACCCTGGTTAAAATGGATTCCTCCCTGCTTATGTCCCCTTTTACCAGGGCAATATGTTCAAGTCCATTGGAGTCCTGGATAAAGGGGATCAGTTTGAAATTACCATACTGGGTTGGCAGGTTTACCTCCACCCCTTTGATGACTATGCTCTCTGTCTGCAGCCGGTAAGCGATCAGGTCCTTGATGGTAATGAGTTTCAGGTTGAACTTCCTGGCGATCTCCAACAAATGAGGTAATCTGGCCATGGAACCATCCTCATTCATGATTTCTACAAGGGCACCACCGGGTTGCAGTCCTGCCAGCCTGGTCAGATCGACCGTGGCCTCCGTGTGCCCCGTCCTTCTTAAAACGCCCTTGGATTTGGCTTTTAAAGGGAATATATGTCCGGGCCTGGCCAGATCAGCGGGCCTGGTTGCCGGATTGACGAGTGACCGGATGGTTTTTGCCCTGTCACTGGCTGAGATACCGGTGGTCGTTCCATGGCCGATCAGGTCGACTGAAACGGTAAAGGCCGTACCATGCAGACTGGTATTTTTGCCGACCATCAGGTCCAGTTCGAGTTCCCGGCATCTTTCTTCTGAAAGCGCCGCACATATCAGTCCCCTGCCATGAGTAGCCATGAAGTTGACTGTTTGTTTGGTTATCTTTTCTGCAGCGGTAATGAAATCCCCTTCGTTCTCCCTGTCCTCATCATCAACCACGATAATGGTATTTCCCTTCCTGATCTCTTCAATGGCTTCATCTATGGTATTAAAAACAGGGTCATCCGTTTTATGACCTTCTTGTGGGCTGCCAGACATTTGTTTCTGTTCCTTTAATAAATTTCAGAAAACCTGCCAAAAGGGCAAGGTTCATACTATAGAAATGAGTAATGAAGCGCAAAATTACAATATGTAATCCTATTTTCCTTAATAAAAAGTCAATAAATGGACTGATGATGAGCCCTCCCTGTATCATGAGCAGGATCCTGTAAAAAGGATCGGATAAGGCAAGGATGATATTTGATACGATCAGCAATAGCAGGAAGAACGGCCCCATCCATCTCAATACCTTATGGGAAAAAAAACTGTATGCCAATCCCGTGTAAGGAGGCCATAACAGTTTATAGAAGGTTTTAAGATTCTGAAAATTTCCTGCCGCTATCCTGATCTTCCGGCGGAATTCTTCAGACAGGCGATTGGGAACATTTTCGTACCCAATGGCTTTCATTTCAAGGATACATCTCTTCTTTCTCTCCAGCACCTTCATGGTGATGTAAAAATCGTCTACAGAATATCCTTCAGGCACCCTTGTAAAGTATTCATTCCTGACGGAATAGCAGGCACCATATGCCCCTATCATGGTTCCCCAGACTTTTCCCTCATGGTATTTTAGCCTGATCTCCCTGGACATAAAGGACCATTCCTGGTATGAGATCCCACTTTTGTCAATTCTTGTGTTCAGGATGTTGGCGCCAACCAGGCCGATTTGCTCATTCCTGTAATGCTTGACCAGTTCAAAGATGGTATCGGGCGTAAAAAGTACCTGGGCATCGGTCATGATCAATATATCACCCCTGGCTTTCTCCCTTAGTTCATTGATCACCGCCGGTTTGCCTCGTCTCTGGCGGAAGGAAAAAAAATGGAAAGAATCATGATCCTTCGAGAATTCCTCCAGGATGTCATTGGTGCTGTCAGAAGAACCATCCGAGCCAACCAATAGTTCAAATCTGTTCCCCGGGTACCGGGTATTGTATAAACTCTGAGATTTTTCAGATATCACCTTTTCTTCATTATGGACAGCCATGATAATGGATACAAAAGGAAGGTCATCAGTGGCAGTCAAAACTTTGTCGTTATCTTTTTTAAAACGCGATAAAATACTGATTATCAGAGGGTAAAGTATATATGACTGTATAATGGCAACAATGGAAACCCACAATATAATTTCCCAGATCATACGAGTTGCTCTTTATAAAAGGAGATCAGTTTTTCGGAGAGCACTAAGATATCAAAATTTTCCTTAACGAACTGGCGGGCCTTCATGCCCGTTTTCTGAATGGGATCCTTCCGGGTCTGCAGGTTTTCCAGGATCCTGATGTATTCGGCCGGAGTATCAGCAAGGAAAAGGTGTTCTCCGTGCATGGCCCCGAGTCCACCCGCTCCAATCGTGGTACTGATTACTGTCTTTCCCATGGCCATGGCTTCGAGTATTTTAATCCGGATACCACTGCCTGTAAGCAGGGGCACAATCATAACAGTATGATGATGAAAGAATTCAATCGCATCTTCAACTTCACCTTCCAGCCTGACATTGTCAGGCAGGTTTCTGCCATTGAAATAGTATGCTGGATTTCTGCCCGCCAGGTGAAGGGCTAGCCCAGGCCACCTGTACCGGATCTCAGGCCAAATTTCCCTGAAGAACCAGTCAAGACCTTCCTGGTTGGGCCCCCAGTCCAGGGCCCCGATGAAAAACAGCAGGATCCTGCCTTCATTTTCATTCACCGGGTAATTGGTAATATCTTTCCCGGTCGGTATGACCATGACCGGTAAGGCATGGCCCAGTTGATCAAATCCCATACTGTCTGCATCTGATATTGGAACAAGCAGGTCTATTTCGGACAGTATCTTTATCTCCAGTTCCCTTATCCTTCTGGCAAGCTTTTTCAGGTAGAACCGCCTCAGCGGATTACTTTCCCGTTCTGCCAGGCGCTTCCAGATACAGTGTTCCAGGTTATGCGCACGCAGTGCTATTTTGGCCTTACCTTTAATGCTGGGGATATAATACAGGAGGTAGGGGCCTTCCAATTGGACAATATCAAAATCATGTTCTGCCAGGCAATTCTCCAGGGCCGTCTTAAAGGGTTTTGAAATGAACCTTTGGGCATTGTAGGGGTAACTGGAAAAAAGAAAATTAAGCAGCAGCCTGACGGGACGGATCTTTGTATCCACATTTACTGACCGGATGGAGATCTGGTCCCTCAAGTTTGCCGGCAATTGAGTTTCAGGGAAGTAGTGCTTCCCGGTATTCATGGTGAGCAATGTGACCTGGCAATTTTTCCGGGCAAGGCCAAGGGCCATGTTAAGGGTGGCTATGGCACCTCCATCCCTTGCTGGCCAGGGTATTTTTGTACTCAGGATCAGGATCTTCATGTTCTGATGCCAAACTTTATCCGGATATAGCGAATCCTCCTCCTGATCCTTCTGAATAAAAGGAGGTATGTTTCCATGTTCATAAGGGGCGAGTCGGTCATGGATTTGTATGTGAGCCAGATCCCGATTGGCAGGAGGATGGCCGAGGAGAGCCACATCCCAAAGACGGGACTGAGGGAGCTGTCCCGTGCAAGCTGTTCTCCGGACATGGACAGCACGTACCAGGCCAGGAAGAACAGAACGGATATGACCGTAGGCATACCCAATCCGCCTTTCCTGATGATGGCCCCCAGCGGGGCACCGATAAAGAAAAAGATCAGGCAGGCGAATGAGAGGGTGAATTTTCGCTGGATTTCGATCTGGTATCTCCTCAGGCGGGTGACTTTTGCCTCCGAATTCGTACGTGATGTGGAAATATGGTTCAGGGAGGCACGTGCCTGTACCAGTGCCTGGTCAATGGTCTGGACCTTGTATCTGTCCTCAAGTTCATTGTAAAGACTGTCCAGGTTCAGCCTGTACAAAACACAACCTTCTTTTTCTTTGTGAAGCGTATCTCGGATTGGCCTGGGACCAGCCCTCCTGTAATTGTAATAGGTGCGTTCGCTGAGTGCATCGTTGACGTTCCTATAGATTTTATTGAGCTCGGTCCGGAATGAATCTTCATAATGCCCAAGCATGTTGAGACTCATCATGGAATAATTACTCTTGAACAGGGATTCATCGGTGCGGTCGAGTCCGAATCCCGTCATCTCGATCAGGATGGTCTGTTCCTGGAAGAGATCCCTTCTGTGCGGGTAGGTAAAGTTTTGCTTGTTTTTCCTGTCGGTTTCTATTTCATTATAGGAACGGCCACTGTACAGGGTGAAGATCAGGTACTGGTCATCAGCAGAAACTTGCATGTATCCGGAATCAGCCACGGTTACCAGGGTATTCCCCTTGCGTTCCGTATGGTCGTAAATCCTTATTCCGTATAACATATTGGTATTCGGATCCTTGGAATCGATTCTCATGCTGTATCCTTCGATACCATTGTAGAATATCCCCTCCACAATGTTAAAGGCCGGCCGTTTTCGCTGTATATCATATAGCAAAGACCTCATTTTCAGATTGGCCACCGGCAGCATATAGTTGGAAAAAAGGAAAGCCCCGATGCTGAGGAATACAGCCACAATGATAAGAGGAAGCATGATCCTGACTAGCGAGACACCGGAAGATTTCATGGCTGTCAGTTCATAGTATTCACCCAGGTTTCCAAAGGTCATCAAGGCTGCCATAAGGATGGCCAGGGGCAAAGCCATGGGTACCATAGAAGCTGTCAGGTAGAGTACAAACTCTGATACGACCGGAAACTCCAGGCCTTTGCCAATTAGGTCATTGATATATTTGAAAAGGAATTGCATGACCATGATGAAAATCACGATCAAAAATGTCAATGCAAATGGCCCTGCAAATGATCGTAAAAGGAGGATATGTAAACGCTTGGCCCTGATCCGCATCTGTTCTGTATTATACCTGTAAAACGGGTATAAAGGTAAGATATTTTAGAGGATTGTGCAGGCAGGTCAAAGACCGATCACATGTTTTAACTCGGCTATTTGTGTGTCCCAGAGGTCCACAGCATCCGTCGTTTCATCGTCTTCGGCAAAATCTGTGATCATCAACGAAACATCTCCGGTAAGTTCATCCTGGTTCAGGCGGAATTCGAAGTAGGAATCCTTGTCTTCTTCTTCGATCCATCGGAACCTGATATATTTATTGTCCTTTCGCTGAACAACCTCTGCCTGCTGTTCCGATTTCTCCCAGATGAAGGTATAGATGCCTCTGTGTAAATTCACATCATCGGCAAACCACTCGGCAAGGCCTCCTGGTGTGCTAAGCCGGTTAAACAATACCCTCGGTGAAGAATTGATTGTATACTCCAGTTCGAATTTCTTTTTCATCCAGGTCAGCAATATTTGATTTGTTCATCACTCTGTAACTGCAATATAACAAATTTTATAGATATCTTGGCAGGACAGACTCAATGAGTTCCATATTTCCCCGGTGAATAACTTTCCATAAGGGTACCGGCCTTTTTTTTATATATTTGGGCGAATGACAACCACTATTTAGCTATGCGTCAGATAGCTTGGATCTCTCTTGCCCTGATGTGGATTACCCTGGATATCTCTGGTCAGGAAAAAAAAATTTTCAAGCAAACCTTCCTTGATGCGGAGTATGCTTTCATTACTGAAGAATATGAAGAGGCACTGCAGCACTATCTCAACCTGCTGGAAATGGATCCGGGAAATGCCAACCTGCATTTTCTGACAGGGGCCTGCTATTTGAGTATTTACGGGGAAAAACATAAAGCCATCCCGCACCTGGAAAAGGCCATTGAGAGCATGACGACCGGATACCGGGAAGGTTCCTACAAGGAGAGAAATGCGCCGAGGGAATCTCTGTTCGCACTGGCAAGGGCTTACCACATTCAGCATGAATTTAACCTGGCCATCGAACACTACCAGAAATACCGGAACATCATGTTCAAAAGGAATTTTGCAGAGGTTGAATATGTCAATGCCCAGATTAAGTCCTGTGAACTGGCTATGGGAATGATACAGCAGCCATTGGATATTGAATTCCTTCGTATGAGCGAACAGGTAAACCAGTTTCCAAGCCAATATAATCCGGTGGTATCCCTGGATGATTCAACGTTGTTTTATATGACCGACCAGCCGCAAAAGCGGACCATCATGACGATGCGCCGGACCATTGACGGATGGACAGACCCCAGATCACTCAATGGTGAGATAGGTTCTGAAGGAGATTGTTATCCAACCTGCCTTTCCTTTGATGGCAAGGAATTGTTTCTCGTGAAAAGAGATTATATGGGTGCCGATATTTATGTCTCATTTCGGAAGGAGGACAGGTGGACCCGGATGGTACGGCTCAATGATCATATCAATACTGATTATTTTGAAACACATGCTTTCATCTCCAACAACGGCAAATCCCTGTTTTTCACAAGCGACAGGCCTGGTGGCCAGGGAGCCATGGATATCTGGGTATCGGAGACAACAACGCAGGGTGACTGGGGTCCTCCGGTGAATCTCGGTCCAAAAATAAATTCCCACTATAATGAGGAGACCCCATTCCTGACTGAAAACGGTAAGAAAATTTATTTCAGTTCACAGGGACATGCCAGCATGGGGGGATATGATGTCTTCATTGCAGAGCAACTTCCAACCGTACAGGTGGGACCAGATGGGATACTGACGGAAGATGCTGCCGGCGATGAAATGCCTCTTACCCAGTGGTCCCTTCCCAAGAATGCAGGTTATCCCATCAGTACAGCTGATGATGACCTGTTTTATGTCCCAAGGAAAAATGGCATGCGGGGATATTATGCCATCATCATTGATTCCATCAGCAGTATCAGAAGTATTTATTCCATGTTGCCCAGAAGGGTGGAAGAAGTGCAGATCGCGGCCATACAACGGGGAACCGAGATAAAGGTTGAGCCGCTGCCTGATGAAATAAGGGGAACCCCCCAGGAAACAGAGAAAGATACAGTTGTGACCCTGCCTGTTGAAGTGTCCGGTACCGTTGATCCGGACATATACTATGTATTGAACAGTATCATGTTCGAATTCGACAGTTACACTTTGACTGAAGCTGCAGCGCAGGAAGCTGACCGGATCATTGAGGCCATGAGGGACAATCCAGAGATCAGACTGGAGTTAACCGGCCATGCCGATGCCATGGGCGCGACTGAATACAATCTCCAATTATCGGAACGCCGTGCACAATCCGTGGCTGATTACCTGTCCCTTTCCGGGATCAGCCGGGAAAGGATACGGGTCCGGGCGGCAGGTGAGACCGAACCCATTGCCCTCAACCGATATGAAGACGGAACCGACAGTCCGGAAGGACGTCGCCTCAACCGCCACGTATCCCTGAAACTGGAAAACCTGACGGATGAAAAGGTCCGGGTAGAAGAAATTTTTGTTCCCAGGCACCTGCAGTCCAAAAAAGACCAGTCATTCAGCATGTTGCTTATCAACAGCGACCAAATGATTGATACCATCCCTGACGAAGTGGAAGGAGAACAGGTGGCTTTGATCATCACGGATTCAGCCTTTCTGTATACAGCGGGTAATTTTAAGCAGAAGACGGATGCGTTGATGTATCTCAATGAGGTAATCGACAAAGGTTATCCGGATGCCGGCATGCTTGAACGAAGAGACCTTGAACAGCTGATCGCGCAGCTTTCGCAAGAAGGCATCACGGTTAAAGCCAGCTTTACTATCCAGATAATGGCCCTTAAGCATCCCGTTGAG
>Ga0111175_1118_pt1 | contig 16465 bp, 5 predicted proteins | sample DeeMarSWOR324_28_FD_80228 | JGI IMG/M metagenome (GOLD analysis project Ga0111175, IMG submission 80228) | Bacteroides sp. SM23_62
GAGGTAAAAATCAATTTACGGACGAAATAGATAAATTCAGTGCCAACGCACGTAAATATAAAGAGCAGGGTATCGGTTGGGTTGCCATTGGCGATGAGAACTACGGTGAGGGATCCAGTCGTGAACATGCGGCTATGGAACCGCGATTTTTGGGTGCCAAGGCCGTCATCGTCAAGAGTTTCGCCCGCATTCACGAGACTAATCTGAAAAAACAGGGTGTGCTGGCGTTGACTTTTAAAAATCCCGATGACTATGAGCTAATCCGCGAAGATGACAGAGTATCCATTGTGGATTTGAAAAAATTTGCACCCGGAAAATCTTTGCAGCTGATCATAAAACACAGTGATGGAACACAGGATAAGTGCGAGTTAGAGCATTCCTTTAATAAAGCACAAATCGAATGGTTTAAGGCTGGATCGGCGCTTAACCTTATTGCACAACAACAAGGTCAGTAGAATAACGAATTCCCAATTTATTTAATATACACCATCTTCCTGGCAATACTCATCCCAGTCGGAGTAGTTAAACGGCAGATATACATACCTGAGGGGAGTTTGACATCTGCATAATTACTCCCATCCCAGGAGAAATAATGACGACCGATATCCAAGACGCCCTCGAATAGTGTATTTACTTCCTGTCCTAATAAGTTATAAACTTTTAACGAAACCGTGGCCTTGGATGGTATTGATACAGGTATAGTAGTGGAAGGATTAAATGGATTGGGAAAATTAGTGCCCAGGTCAAACTCGGTGGGAATATATTTATTGATTTCATCTTGGACATATTCCCTTGAACCAACAAGTATCTTAAAACAGGAATTCTTCTTAACCGGCTTGAATGAATATTCAGCCTGTTTACACAGGTCTAGATAATCGAGTTTTTCACAATTTAATAAAACTATATCTAATTCATCAGGAACTTCTTCTATAGCACTGAAAGAAAGTTGAATTTTTTTCATAGCACCTGCATATACCGAGAATTCCCAAATTTCGATATCTTCAATTGGAGGGCGAATATCTCTAGCAAAGCTACTATAACGCCTATCCCATTCCGGATGCGGGAAAAACACAGTTGGGATAGGACCAGTAGCTCTTGGTTTACGGAAATCTAGATCATCTAAATCCTTTTCCGCCCGTTCAGAGATTCCAAAATAGGTTAATCCATCTTCAACTAATTCAGACTTCATCGTAATTCTTACCAGCCATGTGATATCTTGTTCTATCTCGGGTTTTGAAAACAGAAGTTTATACGGTATTTTCAAGACTGATAAGTCAGATTCATTGAAAAAATAGTATCCTTTATAGGGTTCAAAGGATGTTGGTTGCTGCCAGGAGGAGGTTCCGGCGAAATAAAAAATAGGTCTGGTAACGCTATTTGCCTGCTGAACATCCGTCCAAGCTATAGAGACGTTAAAGGGATTTGTTATAAGATTCCATCCATTATGAAGCGTAATCTCAACTTGATCCTCATTATTTAGTGCAGCGCTGGGTACAGACAAGTCGATGCTCCAGGTTCCCTTATGGATTAGCCAAAAAGCACGGCCCGCCTTTAACTGGAAGCTATCGCCGCCATCAAATTCAACAAGGTAATTAACTGCAGCACCATTATCCCAATACACCTGCCAGTCTATATCTTGAAGACCTGAGAGAAGATCTTTAATCGTTCTATCTGTGCTTTCGCCGGGTATGCCAATTATACGGTAATCGGTAGATAAATAATCAGATGCGTTACTCCGTATAGGAAAAGTTAAACTATAACTCAGTGAGATATTAGCTGGATAAGCCGCGGTAGTAAACTGTTGATCTGATCCTTCAACCTTAATAAGGTCATTTTGTGCTATTAATCGGTAATGATAGTTAGTCTCTACATTAAGATCCGCAATTGCGGCTGTAACCGATTGCGTACTTGTGCCTGAAACAGGCGTTTGATCTGCCCATATTGTATCACCATATCCGGTGCTTTCACCATATTCAAAGCATACATGTGTAGCATAACCATTGGGATTTATAGTTCCATTCACTGTTGCCGATACGGCTGTGACATTTGATGCTGAACCAGTAGATATGGAAGGGCCTGCAATGATAGATACTTCAAACGAAGTAGTATTTACACCTTCATGACCATCATCTGCAGTTACTATAATTGTACTGTTACCCTGGGCAAGGGGCGTTATTGTCAAAACACTTCCTGAAACGTTAGCGGAGGCAACAACGCTATTTGAGCTTTCTGCACCATAGCTCAGGTTATCCTTATCATGATCCATAAATACCAGCGGTTCAGCATTTAAATCACGTTCATAAATATAACCCCCAACAGCTAAAGTCTGATCCTCAATGGTATTTTCTACAACAGGGACGCGGTTTAAATTTACCGCATGTGCTGCATCAGCATTGCTCTGCAGATCTGATTCACTATCACCCCCTAATATTGCGAATACAACACGAACGGCATCCCCGGCAGGAATATCATAAGGATCTGTGGTGAGGAGCGCATTATACTCAGAAGGATCTGAGGGGAGAGCTGCAATTTCATGCATCTGGTTAAAAAGTTCCGAGTTATCTGCAAAGTTAGGACTTATAGTGTGACCAGACACCTCACCAGTAAGTAAGGCCACGCCATAATGATATGGATTTGTAACTTCACCCGACTCGAACATATAACTTAATTGCCGTGTGGCATCATACCCTGCCAAGTTGAGATTGTAATCACCTACATCCCAATCCATAAATAAAGCAATATAAATTCCGTTGAGCAATTCTGTATTTGTATTTACAATTTCATAATCCATAATTATGTAATCGTCATCGGGTGCGGTTGATTTTGAATAGCTGTGTTGAATGATTTTTATCCCTAAGGGTTTTTCTGCGCGTCGATCATCATATTCGGACCTAAATGCCTGATCGAAATAATTAATCTGACTGGGAACACTAACGACTTGACTCAAGGTAGCATAGTGATTATAAGTTTTACCTGAATAGCAATACCCTGATATTTGAGAGTCAGATTGGGCAACAAATAATTGTCCACTGTATAATCCGTTAATGTCTTTATAAATGAAGCCGTCACCCCATGGACTTGTGTTTACCCAGCCCACATAACTACTGTTAAAAACCGTACATTCAACATTATTATTATTATGATTCTTTCCTTCCCAAGGATATGTATCTATCCACATATCCAAGTCTTCTTGGATCGATCCCTGTGCATTACTCGCCTCTACTGTAATTTGTTGTTTACCTTCATAGCCATCAGTTGGTGTCCAATCTAAAACACCGCTACTATTTATTGTCATGCCGGCAGGAGCCATTACTAAGTTAAATGTTGGTCTGGGATAACTGTTTATCCTGGCATAGTAATAAAGCTCATCACCGATAGCACCATAAACTGGTGTCCTGGTAAGAACTCTAGGTGCATATGATGCAATCTGAAAAGTCCATCTTATTACAGTGCCCGGTTTGGGACGGGGCAGATCATTTAACATATTAATTGTTGAAAGTGGATTAGCTTCAAGGGAATTGATGGTTATACGTCTAAAAATCATGTCCCGAAGATGTTTATAATATATATCAGGGTCCACTTGATTAGTTGCCACCTGTTCTCGATATGCCTGTACAAAATCCGCGTAGCTGGTTTGGGGATAATGTAAATATATCACATCGGATTCTTCAGCTACATTCAATTCCCATGGAGAATAGTTACCCCCCTTTATACCCCAACTTGTATCACCGTCAAGTGTATATATATTAGGTATTATTTGTATATCATCCAAGCGATCATCAGGTGTACCATTCAAATCCCAGGCAGTGAAAGGTACTTCAAAAATACCACCGCTTCCCATGTATTCTAAAGCTAATCCCTCATCATCTGCACCAAAGCGCAATTCATAAGATATATTCTCTATATAATCAATGGACCTTAACATTCCTATTAAACGAACATCAAATGCCTGGGAAACATAGAACTGTCCACCGTCATCAGGGGATATGGATGAATAATCCGCATCATTAATTAAAGCACTAAATGCTGAAAGATCTACCACTAATGGTGCGGCTTGTTCATCTACCTCTCCTTTGTAAATGAATTGAGGTGTTGTTAGGACACCGGCACTATTAGCTATGAGTTCAATCTTTTCCAGCTTAATTGGAGAATCTTCCTGGTGAATAATATATCTGTCCTCTTGATCGAGCAGTAACTTTCCAGCTATTTTCTGTTTTAGGAGAAGATCATCATTAAACAAACCGTCGTTTTGTTGCCCATAACAAATCAATGCTGCCATATATAACAATATGATTGTTTTAATCTGCATTTTCATTACTTCTCCATAGCTTTTTTTATTATTACTTTACCATCACCATTTTACCCACGATTTGATCACCACCGGCGATATTAAGGCAATACAAATATACACCCGACGATAATTTATTGCCCCCTTCATCTGTACCATTCCAGGTAAAATAATGCTTACCCGCTGTTACAGAACCGCTGAATAAATTCTTTACCTGTTGGCCCAGTAAATTATAAACAGAAAGCGTGATATTTGATTTTTCAGGTACAATAACAGGAATTGTGGTCGTGGGATTAAAGGGATTGGGAAAGTTTTTCCCCAGCGCATATTCTTTAGGAATGATCGTGCTGAGATGAATATCAATTTCATCTTTTTGACCCAGCACAATCTCAAAATCGGATAATTTTGTTGCAGGTTTGAAATTATAAGCGTTGTTTTTCCTTAAATCTTGATAGGTTAATCTAGCTTTATCAATTAGATATATTTCATGATTAACAGGAACATTTTCAAGTCCTGTAAAAGTTAATTGTGACATTTCTCTGTCAGGGGTGTAAACCGTGAAATCCCAACTATCAAATTCAGTAATATCGGGCCTGACATCCGTGGCATAGATCCCGTAACCTTCATCCCAATGTGGGCGATAAAAATAAGCGTAGGGAAGCTCACCAGGCGGCAGCGGTTTACGGTAATCCAGATCATCAAGTTCCTTTTCAGCAAGCTCCGCGATACCCAATCTGGTAAAGGAATCTTTTATTTGACCAGCCTTAAGCGTGATCGTGACCTGCCAGATCGTGTGTGGTTTGGAAAGCGGTTTGGCTACAGATGCATTATAAGGAATTTTTAAAACCGGGAGGTTAGTGCGATTATCAAAATAATAGCCGTTATACGCCTGCAATGTGCCGGACTGATTGTAGGATCCTGCATATGATAGAATTGGCTGTGTTACACTGTTAACCGCCTGTACCTGTGCCCAATCGATATTGAATGTAAAAGGAGATGTGATTAAGTTCCAACCTGAATGTAGCTGGATTTCTGCTTCATTATTTATATTAAGAGGCGCTGATGTTACGTTTCTATTTATTTGCAGTGAACCATTATACAACAGCCAGAATGCCCGCCCAGTGCTGCATTTGAAGTAATCACTGTTATCATATTCAATTAAGTATTCACTTAAATTATCACTTGTTTGCCCGTTATCCCAGTAAGCTTGCCAATCTTCTCCTGCTGTCCCGCCTAAGAGATTCCCCAGCAGAGTATTATCATTACCCGGAATACCGAAAATACGATAATCGCTGGTCTTAAACTCGTCGCGCCGTGTGTGCGATGGGAAATTGATTGATGTATTTACATTTACCTGAGCAGGATAACCCATGGTCGTAAAACTCCAAACATCTGACCAGTCGCTGCTATCGCCATCGCTAGTTACATTAACGCGCCAATAGTAGGTCATATTAAAATTTAATCCGCTTAATTCATAGGTGTTACTGGAGAGGCTATGATACTTCCGCCAGGGCGGACTAAAATCCGTATCTGTATCGACTTGCAGATGAAAGGTTCCGCTGGTTGAGGAGCTCCATGATAGTGTGGGATTCAGCGCCACATTCGTCGCACTATCTGAAGGACTTAATAATGTAGGTATGGTTATCACCGGCGTTAATTTAGTGGTAAATTGCCTTACATTCGACCATTCACTTGTACCGATCTCGTTGGTGGCATTCACGCGCCAGTAATAGGTTGTATTCTCTGTCAGACCGAAAACTTGCTTTGCTGTCGTGTCAATACCACCCTCCTCAAATACAGGAGAACTAAATGAAGAATTAACATCAACTTCAAGTCGATATGTTTCTGCATCGCTGGAAGGTTCCCAGGATAATACCGGATTGATCGAAACATCGGTGGCACCGTCTTCCGGACTTAGAAGAACCGGTTTGCCCGGTTTAGCCATAACCATAACTTTTATATCGTAACTCCATAAAGTCAAAGCAGTAACCAGCGTATTGGTAATTTCACAATTATATATACCCGCATGTGATTTATTAATAGAGGTAATCATATACTCGTTTGCGGTTGCATCATCAATTATAGTACCGTTATGATACCATTGATATTTATTGTTGAGTCCCCTTACAGTAATTTTAATACTCAGGCTCTTTCCTTCTTCTATGGTTGTATCCCTTGTCGCTCCGACGCTATCCTGTGGTACATACTGAAAATCTGCAGCTGAAAGTGTTATATTGGGTTCGATATCTTCGAAGGTCAAGCGATTCTCATATACATAAACCTGGTTTAAATTCTGTAAAGTAGTTATATTCGGCAGATCTACGAAGCTATTGCTTTGCAGCCACAGGTTTTGCAGATCTTTCATGTTTGTAATTTGGGGTGAAATAGCACCTTCAAATTGATTACCGGCTAATTTAAAATTTATGAGCTTCGTCATGTTATATATACTTTCAGGCAATGTCCCAGACACATCATTACTCGATAAGGTTAAGTGCTGCATTTCTGTCAGATTAGTAAAGGCATCGGGCAAAGAACCGTTCAGATTATTTCCATGAAGATAGACGGACCTTAGTTTTGTCAAATTACCTATGGCTGAAGGTATTGAATCGCTAAGATCGTTGTCAGCCATTTGCAGTCCGTTTAATTCCGAAAGTGATCCGATTGATGGCGGGATTGAGCCAACCAAGCCATTTCGGTATAGACTGATGTCCCACACTCTCCCGTTAAACGCAGTAATTCCAAACCATTTTTCAAAGGGACGATCGCTCTTCCAATTTTCATTATTAGTCCAGGCGTCTCCGCTAGTGCTGTCATATAACTCTGCCAAAGCAAGTGAATCTTGCACATTATTATCGAAAAATTTAAACCACGATTTTCTTAAGTGTAAATCCTCTACACCATTCCATTCAACCGAGCGGGTAAATAGTTCCGGATTCTCATTTGGATTTATATGGACAAATTTATATTCAAGTATTCCACCCAGATCCCCGGTTGAGATAGTATCGGCCCGGTTGCTTGTCCAGGTTCCGGTATAGGTCAGATCTGCATCACCCAACGGCATGAGCAGCACATCGTTTTCGTTTGCTCCCCAATTATTAAAGTTCCCCCGCACTACCACATTATCAGTTCCGGGATTAAATCCCTCTTCATATAACATTTTCACAGTAAAATGAACAGATGCTGCCGTGGTAGATTTCACAGAACGAAAGATGCCGTCATAGGTACCGGCATATAGGTAACCTTGTGCATCGAATACCAGGGCATTGGTAATAGCAGATTCCATACCCGTATTGATCTCTTGCCAGTTATCTCCATTATCCATCGAAACGTAAGGTCCTCCATAGCCGGCAAAAATATGACCCCTATAATTAATTGCCACGGCTTTAAAATAGTCGTGGTATAATCCTGAAGTTAGCCTAGTCCATGTATCTCCATTATCGGTGGAGCGAAAGATACCATCGCCAAATGTGACAGCAAATATAGCTCCTTTGTTATTGATCTCGATATCATAAACACTGGTTGAATCAAGATCTATTGAACTCACATTTTGCCAATCATCACCATTATTGGTTGAGCGGTATACGCCGACACTTGTAGCCGCAAATATATGTCCGGCAGTATTAATAGCAAGTTCATGAACGATTTTATCTTCTAAGGGACCACCAACCGGCGTCCAACTATCGCCATTATCTATAGAGCGATACACACCCCCGATATCCTGATGCGTTCCGACAAAAATATGTCCCAGCTTATTAAAGGCAATAGACCAGATGCGTGTTGAGGTTAATCCATTTTCTAAACGCTCCCAGGTATCTCCATTATTCAGTGAACGGTAAAGTCCGCCGCCATATGTACCGGCAAACACATGACCCGCAGCATTTACTGCCAGAGCCCTGATATTTGTTGCTTCTTGGGGAGCAGGCATTCCCTCATTCACCACGTCCCAGCTCTGGCCATAGTCCATAGAGCGGAAAACACCGTTCTGGTCTGAGCCTGCAAAAACGATGCTGCCATAAGGGCTTGCAGCCAGCGCCACGATATTTATCGCTCTGAATCCATTATTGATTGCAGTCCAGGTAATGCCTTCATTTGTTGAGCGATACATTCCAGCAGCCTTCCCAAATCTGGTACCGGCATATATTATATTACCATCCTCGTTTATAAGTAACGCCGACACATTTACTCCTGCAATACCTTCGGTATATCCAGTCCAATTAGTGCCATTATTTGTAGATTTAAACACACCCTCATACGTTCCGGCAAATAGATCATTATTTGATTTCACAGCAAGGGTATAAACGATATCTTGTGTCAGGCCTTCATTCACCGCCTGCCAATTATCGCCACCATCTTTTGAAACATATATACCGTCTCCGTTACTGGCTGCAAATATATCCCCGTTCCAGTTTATGGCAAAATCATTAACCGAATAAGTGGTTAAACCGTGGGTAAGTTGAGACCAGGTAACACCATTATTCGTAGACCGGTACACGCCTTCACTACTGACGCTCATAAAAATGACTCCAGCTGTATTAATTTCAATACTTAAAATATAGTTGGATGGAAGGCCGGTATTTATTTCAGTCCAATTATCACCATTGTCCGTTGTTTGATATAGCCCATTTGTTGTACCAGCATAAATTGTTCCATTGTTATTATTAATTGCCAAACAATTTACATCATCATTAGTCATTCCATTTCGAACGGCAACCCAGGTATCTCCAAAATCCTCTGAACGATGGACCCCATAAAATCTTGATCCTGCGAATAGCACCCCATCTTGATTTTGTACCAGCGCGTGAGTCCAAGCATCCAAAGAAGATCGCGACCAGCTATCACCGCCATTATCAGATATTAAGACACCACCCCAATCTGTGGCTGCCAGAATACTCCCTTTTGTAGTCAGCAACAGACTATATACATTTCCTCCATAGGGGCCTTTGGTCGGTTGCCAATACTCTTGTGCATATAACTGTGAAATAACAAAAAATAGTGCCAGCAACACTTGAGTCAGAAATCTTTTATGGTATTGCTGCCTTGAAGCATTACAATTTTTTTTCACATTAACACCATTTTCATAATAATTTTTTTCTCTACACATAATTTTTTTATTTTTTATTGGGCATTGCGCACAATGCCCCTACATTTTTATTGGGCGTTCCGCAGAACGCCCCTACAATCGTGCATTGTACATGATGCCCCAACGATTATTGCGGGGGCCTGGGCGGTGGTTGGGGAAATCCGGTATCCCCGTTACCACCGTTTGGTTCTGTACCAGTATCACCTTTAGGCAGCAGTAAATAGGCCGCACCCCCAACAAGCACAGCGCCGCCGCCTATCCATAGCCAGGTACTGCCGCCCCCTTTTTCTTCAGTAATCTGCTCACCCCTTTGCTCTTTACCTTTTCTTGCCAATTCCTGTTTATACTCTTCTGTAAATTCCAGGTTGGCATTAATATTGACATCATCACTAACGGTGAAGCTGCGCACATAATCCTGATAATTTTCCTTCTTTATCCTTATCTCCAGGCGCAATCCTTCACGCACTTTGCTGTTGAAGGGGGTCTGTCCGGCACTTTTATTATTGATAAAAATCTGAGCCCCGACCGGATTAGACTTTACAGATAAATTATAGATTTTCTCTTCTTTAACAGGAGGCTTTTCGGGCTGAACGACTGAACTCGAAATTTGATTGGCAATGACCTCCATCATATCCAGCAAACCGTCAATTTCTCCCTTGTAATCACGAAAAAAAGACCGTTCAATCTGAGATGTGGCAACATCAATCAAAGAAATATCTACAGTGTAAGTCTGACCTACCTTTCCGATTGAGCCGCTAACCATCTTCTGCACGTTCAACAACCTACCAATTTCCACCGCACACTCAGTAGTCGTACAGCCAGTTTTTTGAAATCCCTGTTCATTCAGTATTTCTTCCATTTTTCCCCTTTCTATCACCAGAAAGGCTTTGGTTTTAACCAGCATAGAACGCAAGCGATTACCCAAAGTAATTGTTTCCATTTTCGACAGACCACCGGGTGTGGAAAAATCCAGCAAGGCAATCCTTAGTCTTTCTTTCTGCTGGCCATAAACGGTATTAAGAATTAAAAAACTCACAAGCAAGGAAATTAGACACCTGGCATACTTTTGCATGACTTCCTCATCTTATTGATTGTGAAATAAATCTTTTATGATTATCTACTTTTTTCATTTTATTATCGGTATAAAGATCAAGATTATTTAGGCATGAAGGACAATAAACCGTCTAGGACATCCACTTATCATTATACTGATTTTCCTCTGGTTTTTCAACATTTTTATAAATGATTATAATCAAATATACCGATCATCAGATCTTTTTTGTATCTTATTTCAGTTATCCGGATTACGATTATTCCGAATTGCGTTGACTTACATGTAAAAATTTATATGGAGTAATTACAGTGCGCAGAAAAACCGAAACCGTAAAAATAGGCAATGTCTCAGTGGGCAGTGAGCATCCCATTGTTGTTCAGTCCATGACGAACACCGAGACAGCTGATGTAAATAAAACAGTGGAACAAATTACTGAGCTGGTTAGAGCTGGAAGTGAGTTAGTCAGAGCGACTGTTAATAATGACCAGGCAGCACAGGCGATACCAAAAATTGTGAATGTGCTTGACAAAAATAACATTTTTATTCCCATTATCGGAGACTTTCACTACAACGGCCATTTACTTCTAACACGTTATCCTGAATGTGCCCAAGTACTGGCAAAATTTCGTATTAATCCGGGAAATGTGGGAACAAAAGCGCGTGACCAAAATTTTACAACGATTATCGAACAAGCCATTAAATTTGATAAACCGGTTCGAATCGGTGTTAACTGGGGTTCTTTAGATCAACATCTTCTTACCGCCATGATGGATGAAAATTCAAAAAGAACACGTCCCTTACCATCAAAAGAAGTAATGATTAATGCCATGCTGGAAAGTGCTCTGCGCTCGGCACGGCTGGCTGAGAATGTGGGGCTTGGACATGATAAGATAATTATCAGCGCCAAAGTATCAGGTGTCCAGGATTTAATAGCTCTATACCGTTTATTAGCGCGTAAATGTGACTATCCCTTACATCTTGGCCTGACCGAGGCAGGAATGGGTAATAAGGGGATTATAGCCAGTACTGCAGGATTGGCGATTTTGCTCGAGGAAGGTATCGGAGATACCATTCGTGTTTCACTTACACCTAAACCGGGTAGTGAGCGTAGCGAAGAAGTTCGTGTTGCACAACAAATCCTGCAAAGCCTGGAGCTACGAAGTTTTATACCACAGGTAACTGCCTGCCCGGGCTGTGGACGAACCACGAGTACCCTTTTCCAAAAATTAGCTGATGATATATATAGTTATATTCGCGCGCAAATGCCTGTGTGGCGCGAAAAATATCCCGGGGTAGAAGATATGAAAGTGGCGGTTATGGGCTGTGTGGTAAACGGTCCTGGTGAATCAAAACATGCTAATATCGGTATTTCTCTGCCCGGCAGCGGTGAAGATCCCAAGGCCCCGGTATATATCGATGGTAAGCATGCTAAAACCCTTAAAGGTAAAGGGATCGTGGGTGACTTTCAGGCATTATTAGAAGAGTATGTACAAAATAAATATGGAATTAAAAATTGAAAATAACTTATAGCGAATTGAGTTTAATCCAGGAACCATATATATACAGGCAAAAATCATCATTTTATCAATAATAGTTTTTTACTTTTCATATAGCGACTGCCATCCTCTCCCTGTACCTGCAATCTGGTAATATACAAACCACTCGCCAGGGATTGCGGACCCAGCGTAACATCCCATATTCGACTATAATAACCCGCCTCCTGTTTATCATCAACCAAAGTAGTAACTCGCTGTCCGAGAATATTATATACCAGCAATTTTACCTTCCCCTCTACCGGCAATTGATAGCGAATCGTTGTTATTGGATTAAAGGGGTTTGGAAAATTTTGATATAATTGATATTCCTGCGGTGCTGAAGGATAAGCAGTTAAATTATATATGGAGGTCTTTTTAACTATTATATCTCCTTGTATGTTATAGAGCACCAGGCTATACCCCAGTTGTGTTTCACTCTCCTCATTTGCCGTTAATAAAAGTGTAAATAAGCCATCCTCCCAAGAAATAGCATCGATGTGAGTAGCCAGAACTATGGTGCAAAACAGTATTTTACCATTCTTTGGATCGATACCTTTAAAGGTAAATCCGTTAATTTGCTGTAGCAGGTTATTGTCGATATCCAAATTAGTGATAATTGATGGATCGTATTCCAGCTCAATCTGAAATCCCAAAAGCGCAACCGTGGTATCCAGCGAAAACATCAAATGGTTGCCGAATTGATTCATCCAAGGATTATAAGTCGATTGTTCTATATCAATGAGATGGCCATTTTCCCCCAAGTCAGACTTTATAGCTTCATTAAGTATGTAATCCTTTTGCCATTTATATTCAATATTTCCATCAACCTTCTGTATTGAAGATATCTGATTACGTGACCAGGGTGATTTCAATGTATTTGAAAGAGAAACTTTAGCAAGAGGCTTATCTAAAAGTGTCTGATCGTAGCTCCAATTCCACTGTTGGGCTAAGACCATCAAATCTTCAAAATCTATCTTACCATCAGGTTGTGGTATCAGTAAAGGAGGTTCTCCAATTGCCGGACCGATCTCTTTGTTCAAATCTTGTGTATACCAGGCCTGACTGAATAAGATTAAATCATCATGATTTATACGAATATCACCGCTATAATCGCCGGCATAATTGGATACATCAAATAAACTGGACAAAGAGGAAGATCCGCTGTCATTGTCTACAGGAATCAGTTGAATCTGCACCTCAGAGAAAGCACCGAATCCCAGATCCTGGATACTGTTCCAATTCAGTGTATCACTATAGTTGTCTGATGTATATCGCATATCATCACCACCAAACATATTTTGCCATTGATTGCCGGCGACGCTATACATACCAGTGAGACTTATCGTGTCATTTTCACTATCTTCAATAGCAATAGGTATTTTAATCGTACCGCTTGATGGCGAATTAATTACACCAATGTTTACAAGAGGGGGCGCATTATTATCCAAATGAAAATCATTTATTACTTTAGCCAAACCTATATGTGTATCGCTGGGAATAACTTTTAATCGAATTGTATTTTTATCGATGCCAGGTAAATCGGTAGATGAATGCCAGGTCAAGTTTCCTTTATAATTCGCAGGGAGTATATCAGTAATCATACCAGAAATCGTTGCATTACTCCAGTTTACGCCGCAATCATCTGAATAGTCACAGGTTAAGCTAAGCGCATCATTCTCATCATCGCTTAGCTCATAATTTATTTCTACATCGCCACTCTGCTCTTCACTGAAATAACTCAACGAAATCACAACCGGTGCTCCAATTTGATCTATCAGGATGGTAATTGTATCGCTGTTACCGGGATCGTTATCAAAAGCTGTAACTCTGAAATCACAGCTATCTACAACTTCGGGTAAGTCAATCCCCGATCTCCAGGTAATCTGGTTATTATAATCAGTAATCATAGTAATATCACCCTGGATGGTGGCTGAGTTCCAGTTTTGATTATTTTTATCGAAATATTCACAAATAATATCTAAGGTATCATTTTCCAGATCATAGAGTTGGAATGAAATAGTAATATCCTCTCTTTGCTCGCCTGGAATTGGATCAATGGAAATTGATGGTATGCGATTATTATCAAGATGAAAAATGTCTGTTATAAAGGGTAATCCATTTCCATCATTATCGTAAGGAATTATTTTAAATCTAGCTGAGTCAACATCACTGCCCGGAGCATTAGCATAGGAATTCCAGATAATGTTGCCCTGATAGTTCTGTGGGTCTATATCTACAGTATCACCAACTATAGTTGCTCCATACCAGGAATCACCTGCATTCAGGGAATATTGACACTTTAACGAGGTGGGATTATTTCCAGCGTTAAAAATAGAGTATTCAATCGCTATGGAATCCGATTGTTCTTCTACAATCTGGGCAACATGAATAGTCAGACGGGGACTTACATAAGTTGAACATTCTGCAATCTGTATAAAATCTTCTATATTACCAGCACTATCAATAGCAGCTGCTTCAAAGTAGTAGGTATGCCCTTGTTCACCTGTATTGTTCACCTGTAGTAAATTCTGCACTTTGACCTTTATAAGTATTTAACCACAACGTCCAGGTGCCCATTATACTATCCTTTACATTTACATTAAAAATACCCGATAATCCTGAACCTCCCGAGTCTGTACCATCAATCCAGCTCACTATGAAGGTGCCGGAAAATACCGTGTCTGGTGATAAAGCCTGCGTCCCCTGCGGTTTTGTGTGATCATAACGCAACCTAACAACTTCATTATTTAAATAATCTAAATTACCCCGGCCATCAACCAGCCATAAATATAAATTTTGACCACCTTCTTTTGTCGCGCTTATATTGACCGGTGGTAGTGCTAAGAAGCTTCCCGTTGTGTCGGTGTTACTAGTGGGAAGCGAATCCAGCTTATAATATGCTTTGCTTATGCCGGTCATATCCTGAGGATTTGTCCAGTTAATCGCAAAAATAGGACCATTTTTCCAGGGGCTGGGGTTAGTTGCATTTGCAGTCAGATTCTCCGGTTTACCCGGTGGTATATTGTCAACGGCAAATGTGTCGATATATGTCACATACTCTGCTACGTCTGCAAAATCTTCTTCATTACCGGCACTATCAATAGCAGCTGCCTCAAAAGAATAGGTATGATCATGTGTTCCCAGATCAAAAACAGCACTTTGCCCCTCGTAACTACTTAGCCAATCCGTCCAATTCCCGCTATTTTCCTTATATCTAACGTGATAGAGACCGCTGACTCCCGAACCGCCGGAATCAGTGCCACGGGACCAACTCACGGTAAAGGTTTCCTCAGCACTGGTATCAGGTGAACTCGCTGTGCTGCCTGATGGCTTGATATTATCAAATTTGAAAATATATCCTGTACTCCAGGATAGGGCCAAATTATCCACATTATCCTTTGTCCTAATTCGTAAATAAGTGATGCCGGTATCAACGGCAGTAGCATTCCAGCTATTGGCTGTGAGATAATTAGCAGGAGATAGGGATGTACCGTTGGCATCCCTGCCCCAGTAATAATAGTAGCCATTGACGCCTGAAAGCGCGTCGTAGGCATGAGTCCAACTAAAATTAGGATCGTCACTAACATTCTGCCATATGTTATTTTTCGAATGACCGGTTATATCAGTTACGGTATCGGGATTAATAGGTTCCTGGCTATCGTGCTTAAAAATAAACAGAGTCACAGCAGTTGATTGATTTCCTGCAAGATCTTCGCTTTTCACACGCAGATAATAAGTTCCATTAATAGTCATGGAGGGATCATATACAGGGAGAGCAACTTCTGTTTGCGGATCCCCGTTTATTTCAGTTCCGAAGTATACCCAATAGCTGGCTATAGCTGAAATATTATCCCCTGCTCCAGTCCATGTAAAATAAGGATCCGCAATAGTATTCTGCCATGTATCGCTTTCTGTACCGTTTTGTTCAACCGCCTGAGTCGGAGTGGTTGGTGGTGTATTATCATACCTAAAAATGAAACCGGTAGTCCATTCTCCAATATTTCCTGCGTTATCTTTGCACTGGACCCGTAAATAATTAGTACCCTGAGTTGCGGTAGTAGTATATGCTGCATTGCTTGTTGAATCTGTGGCAACACCACCGTTGGCATTTGCACCAAAATAGATATAATATTTATCAATACCCGATAGGTCAGAGGGTGCCGACCAATTAAAAGTAGGATTATTAATACTATTCTGCCAAACATTATTTGAAATTCCGTGACTCTCTGAGAAATTCGTTGCAATCGAGATAGAGGCATCGTAGCGCAGTATCACATTAGAATAATTATTATAATTCTCATTTCCGGCACTATCAACCAACCATACATATACTGTATTTAAGCCTTGTGCAGAGATGGTAACATTTTGTGGTGGTGTACCCGTAACCATTCCATTGAAATCATTATTAGACGTTGGTATATTTCCAATTTTGTATTTTAAACTGGTAATACCACTCATATCTCTGGGATTTGTCCAGTTGATTTGAAATTGAGGTGAATTTTTCCATG
>Ga0111175_1098_pt1 | contig 16439 bp, 14 predicted proteins | sample DeeMarSWOR324_28_FD_80228 | JGI IMG/M metagenome (GOLD analysis project Ga0111175, IMG submission 80228) | Bacteroides sp. SM23_62
GATGAAAAGATCCTGGTTAACCACTGGAACGCACCTTCAGGTGTAAGATGGAGCCCGGATAGCAAGTGGCTGGCCTATGCGCTGAGGGATCTGACCTTCAATGGTGAGATATATATTCATGCTGCTGACGGAAGCAAGGGACCATATAATATCAGCATGCATCCCAGGCAGGATCATTCGCCTGTATGGAGCCGTGACGGATCCAAACTTGGCTTTATTTCGGCCCGGAACAATCTTGATGATGATATATGGTTTGTATGGCTAAGGAAGGAAGACAGCCAGAAAACCAAGCAGGACTGGGAGGAAGAGGAAGAAGATGATCCCCAAAAATCCAATGGCAAGGATAAGGGGAAAGATGAAGAGAAGGAGAAGAAAGATAAAATTGAGCCTGTACTGATAGACTTTGAAGACATCCATGAGAGGCTGGTTCAGCTGACTTCATTATCCGGTAACGAAGGTAACCTGGCGATATCAAAAGACGGCAAGACCTTTTATTTTACGACCAGGAATCCGGGTAATGAAGGCAGGGATCTTTTCCAGATTAAATGGGACGGGAAAGATATGAAAGAGGTGACCAGGGGAGGCAAAAATCCATATAATGTAAAACTCGACCCAACGGGAAAATTTATTTACATGAATATCCAGGGCAAGCTGTCCAGGATCAGCACCAATGGTAAGGAGGAGGAGAACCTGCCGGTGGCGGCTAAAATGAAAATTGATTACCAGGCAGAGCTGAACCAGATATTTGAGGAGGCATGGCGTGCCCTGAGAGATGGATTCTACGATCCTGAGTTTCACGGAAAGGACTGGGAGGGTTTGAAATCAAAGTTTAAACCATACTGTATGGAAGCATCCACCAAAACGGATTTCATGTACATGTACAATATCATGCTGGGACAGCTGAATGCCAGTCATATGGGTCTTTATGGACAGGATCGTGAGCAAACACAGTCTGAACGGACCGGTCTGCTGGGGATTAACATTGCCCCACGGGACAAAGGTGTACTGATCGAGCATGTTGTTCCTGATTCGCCGGCTGATAAAATGGCAAGTAAACTGAATGCCGGGGACGTTATTCTTTCGGTTAACGGAGAAAATGTAAGCGGGGATATCAGCTTCTGGTCATTGCTGGCCAATACAACGGATGAAAAAATACTGCTGGCTGTTGAGGATACAAATGGCGGCCAGCGGGAGGTCGTTATCCGTCCTACAGGCAGTTTAAGGACGGAATTATATAACGAATGGGTCAAGGAAAGGCGGAAACTGACGGATGAATATTCAGGTGGGAGACTTGGATACCTTCATATCCGTGGCATGGATATACAGAGTTTTGAGCGGTTCGAAAGGGAGCTGACCGCTGCAGGCCATGACAAAGAAGGTATCGTGATTGATGTCAGGTATAACGGGGGGGGCTGGACCACCGATTATCTGATGGCTGTTCTTAATGTGAAACAACATGCTTATACCATACCGAGGGGAGCAGATACAACCCTTTCTAGCAATAAAAACTACCGTGATTATTATCCATTCTCCGAGAGACTCCCATTCTTTGCTTGGAACAAACCTTCCATAGCGCTCTGTAATGAAAACAGCTATTCAAACGCTGAAATCTTCTCACATGCTTACAAAAACCTTGGCATTGGCACCCTGGTGGGCAGGCCCACATTTGGTGCCGTAATCTCTACGGGAGGTATAGGCCTGATTGATGGTTCCTACGTCAGGATGCCATTCAGGGGCTGGTTCGTAAAGGCGAACGATATGAATATGGACTGGGAACCGGCCAGGCCGGATATTGAAGTTTTCAATTCGCCCGACCATAAGGCAAAAGGCGTTGATGAACAGCTGCAAAAGGCCTGTGAAGCATTGCTCGAGCAGCTCGGTGAGTAAGGGGACTGTTACATTGTTGTGAACAGCCGGGGTTCACCGGATGCCTCTCAGCACTGTCATGATTGAATCAAGGGTGGTCCTGGCCGCCGCTGACACTGGTGTATCCTCTGCAGGCATGATGGGATTTTTTTCATGAATATCTGATCTCATGTCAAATAGCTTACCATCAGGAAGGAGTTTCCAATCCTTTGACCGGACCATGTACTCCATTCCCGCCTTCTCGGAGTAGACCCAGTCCCGGGGATCATGTTCTTCCCCGGTAAGGATCCCGGCAAAACTTTGTCCATCAATTTCATACGATGGCAGGGGGAGATCCAGGAGATCATGAAAGGTGGGCAGGAAGTCACTGAAATCAATGAGTTCCTCACAGACGGCTCCGCCATCTGTTTTCCCGGGCCAGCGGATGAAGGTTGGAACACGTATTCCCCAGTCAGTGATCTGTGTTTTGCCTCCGGGGACTTCCACGCCATCTATCGTTGAACAGACCAACTCCCTGATGAATTCACCATCTTCATGACGAATGATACTTCTATGGTTTGTACCATTATCTGTGGTGAAAATAACCAGTGTATTGGAGGTAAGTCCCAGGTCCTCGACAGCCTGCACCATTTTCCCAATGATCCTGTCCATTTCCAACAACATTTCCTTCACATTTTCATACCGGCCTGCCGGACCGTAGGGTGGAGGGGGTTCGAAGTCATCGGATACATCGTGGATCAGTGCCATGGGGTAATATGCCAGAAAAGGGCGATCTCTGTTACTGTCCATGAAATCGATCAGAAAATCACTGTACACATCCGGACCGTACCTGCCGGCAACATCCTGCCTGATCTCACCATTTTGCCAGATCAGGGGATCGTGGTACCGCGGACCCTCATGCCAGCCGAACAGGCAATATTCGTCAAAACCGAGCCGGTGAGGATGGTCCGGTTCATCCTTCATCATGCATAATTGCCATTTGCCGGCAACTGCTGTCGTGTACCCGGCTTTTTTAAATGCATGGGCAAAAGTTTGGCCTTCTGCCTGTTTCGGGAAACTGCCCCATGCCGGATCCCCGAATCTGAAAGGGTAGCGTCCGGTCATAAGGGTGATGCGGGCAGGGTGGCAGACAGGAGCCGCATAAACATGTTCGAAGCGCATACTTTTGGAGGCCAGGTCATCCATGTTGGGAGTATGATAGGAGGTTCCCCCGTAACTGCTGAACATTTCACGGCCAACATCATCAGCAAGGATCAGCAAAATATTTGGCTTTTCAGCCTGTCGCCCGCAGGATCCAAACAATAGCGGAATGACCATCAGGGAAACGGCCCATGTATATCTCATTAAACTCATCAGCTGTTAATGGTTGATTTCTATCCCCGAAAATACCAAATTCTGCATTATATAAATATTTTAATACTTTTAGTGGCTCACTGAAACGAATTTCAATCCCATGCTTGAAACTTTCAAGGCCCTTGACGGCCTGAGGCTGAATTTCAGTCCCGACAGTCTTTTCATCCTGAACCTCACCATAGCGTTTATCATGTTCGGCGTGGCGCTTGAGCTGAAACCCCTGCATTTCAGGAACCTGGCATTAAATCCGAAAGCTGCCATAGTGGGAGCTGTTTCTCAGTTTGTACTCATGCCTTTCATGACTTTCCTGCTTGCCATTGCTTTCAGGAACTTTATTACGCCGACAATCGGATTGGGAATGATCCTGGTGGCCTCCTGTCCGGGGGGAAATGTTTCTAATTTTTTCAGTTCCCTTGCCCGAGGTAATGTGGCGCTTTCTGTCAGCCTGACAGCTGTCTCTGACCTGGGAGCCATACTGATCACCCCATTTAATTTTGCATTCTGGGGGACCCTCTTCACAAAAGTTTATTCCCTGCTGAATGCCTCTGAACTGGTCAGGCCCCTCGAGATACCATTCCTGCATGTTTTGCAAACCATGGTTATCCTGCTCGGGATTCCTCTTACCCTCGGTATGCTTATCAACCTGTATCTTCCCGGATTTACAGTGAAGATCCTGATCCATGTAAAAAGATTATCCCTGATAGCTTTTGGTGGGATCATCTTGGTGATGTTCATGAAGAACTGGGAATTTTTCCTGGAGTATATCAAATATATTTTTCTGATAGTGCTGATTCACAATGCCCTTGCTTTGAGCCTTGGCTGGACATTCGCCTCCCTGTTCAAATTGCCCAGAAGAGACCGCAAAACCATATCCATCGAGACTGGCATCCAGAACTCGGGACTGGCCCTGCTGTTATTGTTTAATCCGAATATTTTCCCACCCGGCATGGCAGTCGGCGGGATGGCATTCATTGCGGCATGGTGGGGACTCTGGCACCTGATTGCCGGCCTGATCATGGGAGGTATCTGGTCAGGATTCCGCCTTTCTTCCAAACCGGCCATTGCCTGATAAGGTCATAATTAAACAGCCCTGATCCAGGATAGTACTTCAGGAATATACTGTTATATAACAGTTTTTGTCAATCTTCGATTCTCCTTAGATTTAGTAACCTATTGTCTGTTATCAGATAACAATGCGGGAATAGCATACAGATCTGGAAAATTTACCTGCCATTACATAACCACCAATTTCAAGAACCATAAAAAAATCAGACTTCTATTTCGCAGCTATGCTCATTTTATTAGCCTTGAACGTGACAGTCCAGGCTCAATTCCCCCAATGGTTGTGGTCAAAGCATTTCCCTTCTGATGCCGTCACCTGGGATTACACAGCCAATGATATCATTGAAACTTCGAACGGGGACCTGGTGATCGCCGGTAGTATGACAGCGCCTGAACGAAGCATCGTTTATGTAACAAGAATGAATAGTGAAGGAGATACAATATGGCCCAGATCATATCCTGCAATTGGTATCAATGAGTTTGAATTCAATGAAGAAGCCCTGGCGATTATCCAGGTGCCAACCGGAGGTTTCTGCCTGACGGGTTACCGCATCGTCGAGCCCAGTACAGAAGGCCCGCGTGCAAGGGTCCTGCTCATGGAACTGGATGCAGACGGGAATAAGGAGCGTTATGGACTGGTGGGGCGTACCTATGCACAGAGTGAGGCACGCAGTATCACAAAAGCACATAACCAAAAATACATCGTAACTGGACTCAACAGCTATTCCGGGAAGGACAGCATCTTTTAAGGAAGTGTTGACTATGATGGTATGTTATTAGGACTGTCTTTAAGAATAAATGGGATATGTTCCTGATGAAGACACATTTTTACAAAGATCCTTTTTGGATCCATACATACGGTCATTCTGAAAACGACCAGCTTTCAGATGTAGTGACTGTAAATGACGGTTATTTCCTGGTGGGTTATGCAGAGGTGGACGTCCCCTATGGCGGCAACTTCTATGAGCGGTCCCAGGTGTATGTTGTTCGCACGGACCTGGACGGGAATATTGTTTGGGAAAGAACCTATGGCGGCATTTATACCCATTATGCGAATGCAGCCTGTATGACAGAAGATGGGAACCTGATGGTAATCGGGACCAAAAACCGAGGATGTCATCCAGGTCAACGTTCTTGAGGAAAAAATTTACGGGATAAACTGTTACATAGATACCCTGTTGCATCCTTCTGTGGGCGATATTCCGCTGGTACTGGAACATGGCGGTAAAACCATCAGCCTGGTGGACAGGCCTCCGAATTCAGGGGAGAATTTCATCAACACGCTCTTTCTGGATATGGCAGAAACCCATATTGATGAAGGAGAGGCACCTTATACCGGTAAATTCAGACCGGAAGATTCACTGGCTGTTTTTAATGGAACGGATCCCAATGGGGATTGGATCCTGGGGGTCATTGACCATTCGCAGAAAAAGGGGCTGAAAGCCGGTGAAAAGATACTGGACAGCTGGGGCATCAGGTTTTTGGTTGAAGATGAGGCCGGTACTGGGATTGAACCAGTCTCGATAGTTGATCAGCCTAAGTTGCGAAGCGTATATCCCAATCCTTTCCGGGATGAAGCGACCATTGCTTTCAATCTGCCCCGGCCTTCACATGTTTCATTATCCATTTATGATGTTCAGGGGAGGCTTGTTGAAACATTGATTGCTAAGGATTATCTCTCCGGCACATACCAGCGTGTATGGAGGACAACCGGCCATCAGGCTGGAGCCTATGTGATCAGGTTTAAAGCAGGGAATACCGTTGAGTTCAGGAAAATAATTCTGTCGAAATAAGAATGAACATTTACTGGTGAGGCTGGTACAGGTAAAATGGGAAACCTGCAGTAACATTTCATCTTTGTACATGACCTCGTAATGGTTTACCACCTCTGAAGGAGCCTGTATGATATGCATCCCTTCCACACCATTACCTTGAGAAAAACTATCTGGAATGAAAGTTTATTTTTAACTTACTCATAATTCGGTAAAGAATGAGTTATGCTTTAATAACGGGTGCTTCCAGCGGGATCGGTTACGAGCTTGCCAAGGTATTTGCGGAGAATAAGCATAATGTCATTCTGATAGCAAGACGGGAAGAAAGATTGAATGATCTGGCCAGGGAACTTGAAGAGATTTATGGGGTAAGGGCCCATGTACTGTACCGGGATTTAAGCCAACCCCAATCTGTAACGGAAATTTATGAATGGATAGAGAAGAACGATATCAGGGTTGAATTTCTGGTTAACAATGCAGGTTTTGTTGTTTACGGTAATATTTCCGATACCCCATGGGATGAGGAGCAGAAAATGATGCAACTCCATATGCATACTTCAACACACTTGATTAAACGCTTCCTTCCTGAAATGTTAGAAAATAATCGTGGAAGGATCCTGAATATTGGTTCCACCGGATCTTTTGTCCCTGGTCCCTACGCTGCCGTCTATTGTGCCACAAAATCATTCCTGCTCAGCATTTCTGAAGCAATCGCAGAAGAAATCAGGGGAACAGCTGTTACCATTACCACCTTGTGTCCGGGTGGTACAAAAACAGAGTTTGCACAAAAAGCAAAGAGGAAGAGAGAAACCAAGGCTGAATCCAGAGGCATGGATGCCGAAAAAGTTGCCAGGATTGCTTACCGGTCATTAATCAAAGGTAAGCGTGTAGTGATCCCCGGCCTGCTGAATAAGATACAGGTTTTTGCCATCCGCCTTCTGCCAAGGATTGTTGTGGTCAGATTTACAGGTATGATGATGTTAAAACATAAATAAATCTGGTTAATCAATCTATGAAACCTTTCGTATATGGCATCAAATATATAGTTGGCAGACAGATTCTTAAGCAGGATAAACCGTTGATTTGCGGACTCGTCCTGCATAATAAGTGCAATCTGCGATGCCGGCACTGCAGTGTGACCGGCCGGGATACGCCAGCCATGAGCTATATGGAAGCAACTTCAGTCATTGATTCATTTTACGAGGAAGGTGGCCGTACATTATATCTGGAAGGAGGGGAACCATTTCTCTGGAAGGATAATCATCATGACCTTGAAGATATTATTCAATATGCAGATGATAAGGGATATTATGCGAGTATTATTTATACAAATGGGACCCTTCCTCTTAAAACATCTGCCGATACCGTTTTTATCAGTGTAGATGGACTGAAGGAAAGTAATGATTTCCTGCGCGGGAAATCGTTTGACAGGATAATGAACAATATCCGGGAATCTGATCATCCTTCCCTTTATATCAATTATACGATTAACCGATACAATAAGGATGAGATCGGGGAATTTTGTCAATACGTCGATGGAATTAAGCAAATCAGGGGAGTGTTCTTTTATTTTCACACACCCTATTATGGATTTGATGATCTTTATATTGATCCGGGCATGAAAAATAAAATCTTACTAGAATTATTAAAATATACCCGTAATTATAAAATACTGAATTCCAGGGCCGGACTGAAATCCGCCATGAAAAACAACTGGAAACGGCCCCTGGATATCTGCCACGTTTATGAAAATGGGGTTATATATCATTGCTGCAGGTATAACAGTGACCCGGAACTTTGCCAGGAATGCGGTTACCTGAGTTACGCCGAAATACACCAGACATTGCGGTTCAGGCCATCAGCCATATACAATGCCCTGAAATATTTTTAACCTGATGAAAGTCATATTCTTTGAGAACAGATCCACCTGGCGAAGGACGCTCAACAGGGATAGCCAAGAACTTGTTTTTGAAATGATATCAAGCGAAAACAACCTGAAAATATTACCAGAAATGTTATCTTCCAATGGCTATTACAGGATTAGTCCTGATGGTAAATAACTACATAAGAAAAAAAATCAGCCGGAGATTCACTGGTGTGGAACAAATGGTTTTAGAGGCCAGGACACCTTCCGCAGGGGAGTTAATTGCCAAATTCCAGGATATTCCTGAATTGGGAATTTATCTCCACATTCCCTTTTGTGAGCAATTTTGTCCATACTGTCCCTATAATAAGGAACTCTATCACCCGGAGCTGGCAAGGAAGTACACCCTTGCCCTGAAAAAAGAAATCGATTTTTATGTAAATATTATCGGTAAAAGACCCGTAACCTCATTCTACATCGGAGGTGGTACTCCAACCACCATGCTGCATACCGGGATGAAAGATATAGTGGAGCATATGTATAAAAGCTTTAACATGAGGTGCTCCATCCATATGGAAAGCCATCCCAATCATCTGGATCAAAAAAATCTTGATTCTATCAGGTCCCTGGGTGTGAAATACCTGAGCATTGGCGTTGAATCACTACAGGACAGGCATCTTAATACCCTAAAAAGGCCATATACGACGGAAGAGGTGGTGAAGACAGTCAAAAGGGTTTCCGGCCAGGGATTTGACTGTGTAAATGTTGATTTTATTTTTGACCTGCCAGGGCAAACATATGCTGAAATAGAGGAAGCCGGACAAAACCTGGTTAACCTGGGTATAAACCAGGTTGCCGCCTATCCGCTTTTCAGGTTTCCTTATACCCAGCTTGGAAAAGAAGCAAGATCAAATGGAAGGGCGGTCCAAACCATGTTTAGAAGAAGGCGAATGCTTCGAATCCTTGAAAAAATCTTCTATCGTTCCGGTTTTGAGAGGACTTCGGTTTGGGCCTTTACCAGACAAGGTGTCTCGAAGTATTGTTCCGTAACAGTGCCTCTTTACATAGGACTGGGCGCAAGCGGGGGATCATATCTGAAAGATGTTTTCTACCTCAACACTTTCAATGTGGCCGAGTATATCAGGGCCATGGAAAAATCAGGAAGGGCGACCGCGCTCTCCATCGACCTTACGGAAAAAATGCAAATGGGAGGCTGGCTGTACTGGAGGATCTATGAAACAAGATTTAAGAAAAGTGATTTCAAGGAAAGATTTCATAAGGATATAGACAGGATCTATGGAAGATACCTTAAAACATTTGCCTTCCTGGGATATTTGAAAGACAAAGGGAAAGAGGTGGTGCTTACCGATAAAGGGACCTACTGGCTACATGCATTTGAGGACTTTTTCTCCATAGACTATATCAGCAAACTCTGGGGAACCTCCAGCCGGAATCCCTGGCCCGAAAGAGTGGCTCTGTGAAAGATACCGGTGGTCTTTTATTCAGCATAATCCCTGCCGAGCAGGTGTTTATTCCCGATTCGAACATTTACCAATCCGGCATCAAGGGCAGCGGCTTCTGCTTCCCTGGCATGCCGTGCAGAAGTGAATGGAAGATCAGTCATGTAAAACTGTGGTGCAAAACCCAGCAATGAATAGGGTATTTCAGGATTGAGACCAGCAATAAATTGCGCGATCCTGTGAACCTGTTCTGCATCTACATAGCCGGGTACAAGCAGGGTGCTTGCCACAACAAGGGGAGGTAAAGACCGCTCATATGACCGTTCGGCAGCGCTTATGAAATTCCTCTTTACTGGCTTGTTTGAGATACCGGTAAGTGCTCTGTGCAATTCATCATCATAAGCCTTCAGGTCAAATTTTATACACCCCCCCGTAAGGACAGCATAATCAATGGCCTTATCCAGGTATTTCGGGTTCATCATTCCATTGGTCTCCCAGCAAATACGCACCTCTTTCTCGGCAAGTAATTTGGAGGCAGCCAGCGCATGTGGCATCTGGGAAGATGGATCACCTCCAAAAAAGCAAACACAAAAGGTTGAGTGAGTTGCGGCCGCTGTAAGGTCTTCTGCACTTACGCCGGCATGGTCACCGGGAGACACCCGGCGGAAATGCCAGTTCTGGCAGAAAAGGCAATTCATGGTGCAGCTTTCATAAAATACCGCCAGGTTGTGGCAGGTGGGGTGTTTGTACCCTTCACATACCCAATCAGCAACGCAGTTTGTGGGCAGTGGATCGTGATAGTATCTCAATAATCCATGACCGGGCGTTCCAGCAAGATTTACCAGCCTGCCATTTTGGACTTTCCTCAGTCCGCAAAATCCTGTTTCATTTTCACCGATCCTGCATTGATTGGCACAGTAATTACAAATTACTCCTTTCAGGTGTTCAGGAGGTCTTGCGGGAAGATCAAATACCGCTCTTGTTGCGGCATGTACAGTACTTATTCCAGATTGAAGTTTTGTAAATTCCTTACTGATACACCTTGCACAAACATTCAGTGCTGCCGGCACAATGGGTGTTGTGGACAGACAGACATGGCAGGATCCTGTTCTATTGCTGAACATGCTGATCTGTGTATCCAAACAAGTTAGAAAATCTTGAAATAAACCCCAATCATATCAGATATGACTTCCCGAGGAATCGTGGATTCAGGCTGTAAATAATGCCCCAGAATGAGGTGAATGCGGTCAAGAGATAGAACAGGAAACTTAATGCCACGGAGAGATTGATATCCAGTCCAAGCCACTGTGCTCCCAACAGAAAGGTGAATTCCCTGGATCCCACTCCACCGATGGTCAGGGGGAGTACGGCTACGATTGAAGAAATTAAAAAGACAAACAGGTAGGCTGTAAAATCCTGGGATAATCCGAACGAGAGGAGGATGAATAATGCGGAAAGGATTTGCAGGAACTGGACAAAAAGGGACTGTAAACCGGTACGCAAAAAAATACCTGAAAAAATCGGGAAAAAGCGGCGATAGATGAACCATGCGGAAACTACAGAGAGAGGGATAAGGGTCCAGAGAAGATTTTTCCATATTCCCTGGATCTCTGTGAAATAAATAAGCAGGACAGCCAGGCAGAATATAACAAGGACCCCGATCACACGGTCAAGCAATACGGCCCAAAAGATATTCCGGGTTTTGATCTCAAACCGTTTTCTCAGGAAATATATTTTGTATCCGTCACCGCCTATGCCTCCCGGTAAAAACAGATTATAGAACATCCCGAGCAGATACAGTTTCATATTGAATATTTGGGAGAGTTTTATACCCGTGCTTCTGAAATAGCGGTTACAGCGGATGGCAGAGACCAGTTTGGATAGTATGAAGAAAACCAGGGCAAGCAGGATCAGCGCTAACCGGGATTGCCGAAAAGTTTCCACCACCTGTTGCAGGTCAATCCTGCGAAGCACAAAATAGATAGCCGCTACGGTAATAAGAAGTTTAAGGATAAGTTGAATCGACTTCGGGATCTTAATGTTCACTTTTGGCGATTCTTTTGATTCGGTAAGGCTTCTTGTTCTGGGATTCATAGTAGGTTCTCATGATCATTTCCGATATGATCCCAATGGTGATGATCTGTATGCCCCCGATGGTCAGCATGAATCCCAACAGCAGTAGAGGCTTACCCCAGATATCGTGGCCGAGGATCTTCAGCACAAGAAAATACAGATCGATAATCGCCCCGGCTCCGAAGGTAAGGATCCCGAGTGTACCGAACAGATGAATGGGACGGTCCTTATAGCGCTTGAAAAAGACAAGTAAAAGCAGGTCACTGATTACCTTGAAGGTTCGGCTCATGCCGTATTTGGACCTGCCATGGATCCTGGCGTGGTGCCGGACCGGAACCTGTATGTTGGAGGCACCCTGCATTACGGCCAGTACAGGAATGAAACGATGCAGTTCACCGTACAGTTCCAGGTTCTTGGCTACGTCCTGCCTGAACACCCGGAGTGCACAGCCATAATCCCTGAGTTTTACCCCCGTGATCAGGCGGATCCAAAAGTTTGCCAGGCGGCTGGGAAATCTCCGGGAGATGGCCGCATCCTTCCGGTTAATTCGTTCACCAGATACCACATCGCAATCCTTTTCCCGAAGGGTTTCAAGCATAATGGGAACATCTTCCGGATCATTTTGCAGGTCCCCGTCAAGGGTTACAATGAATTCTCCAGATGCCCTGTCAATACCGGCCGAAAGGGCAGAGCTCTGTCCGTAATTGGTGGCCAGGTCAAGACCGGTGATATGATTGGAGGATTCAGTAGCTTCCTTGATACGGATCCAGCTTTCATCTGTACTGCCGTCATTTACCAGGAGGATCTCGAAAAGATATGGGGTCTTTTCCATGACCGAGGTAATCTTCGAGCAAAGTGTGAGGATATTGTCCTGTTCATTGAAAATCGGAATGACGAAGGATACTTTTTCCATCTGGTGACAGGCTAGGCAGACGGCTAAATTAATTATTTTCAACCTAAAAACATGAATTTTATTTTTTACTATATTTCCGCATGAAAAAAAATATAATTGCCCTTCTCATTCTTGTTTCACTGACTCTCCTTTTACTCCGCCTGATGTTTGGCGATATTCTCCGGAATCCTAACAGTTACCTCTTTTCCAGGGAGGGAGATGCCATCAAGAGTTATTATAACTTCTCATGGTACCTCCGCTATGATTCCGGTATCCGTCATGATGGGATTAATTACCCATATGGAGATCATATACAATACATGAATTCCCATCCGCTCTACATACAATTTGTAAAATTCATTGACAGACATATAATCCCGGTTGCCGAACTTGGAGCAGGTGTCCTTAACCTTACCATGATTTTCTCCCTTCTGCTGGCTGCACCTTTCCTTTTCCTCATTATGAGAAAGTTTTCATTACCCCCATGGTATGCAGTTATCATGTCGCTGGCAATCCTGTTTCTGTCTCCCCAGCTGAACCGGATAGGGGGTCACTTTGAAATGGTCTATGCCTTTTTCATTCCGCTATACTGGTATTTGCTGCTCAGGTGGGATGAGGAGGGCAGGTCCTGGCTATGGGGGACTCTCCTTATCGTCACTGCCCTGGTCGGGGGGTTCACAAGCGCTTATTATGTAGCATTTTTCTTTGTCTTTTCCCTGGCTTATCTGCTTGTGCAGTTTTGGTTGAACAGAAAGAACATCCATTCCTATTACAGGAAAGGATTGTACCTTTTGGTAATCGCAGTATTACCTATATTGATGGTTAAAGGATTTGTCATCCTAACCGACTGGGTGGATGACAGGCCGGACAATCCCTGGGGTTTCTTTATCTTTCATGCCAATATCTGGAGCATATTCCTGCCGTTCTATTCCTCCCTGAAGGAACTCATCGGTGGCACCATAAATATGGATTTCGAGTGGGAGGGAAAAGCTTTTGTAGGCTTGCCCGCAACCTTACTGGTGTTATCCGTAGGTTTCTTCCTGATCAGATCATTGTTCATATGGAAGAAACCTGATTACCGGATCTTTTTTCCCAACCGGAGATTAAATGCCTGGTTGATCTCAGCTATCCTGGTGCTGCTGTTTTCTATGTGTATTCCCTTTAAATGGGGCCTCCATTTCCTTGCCGATATAATCCCTTCGCTGAAACAATTTCGATGCCTGGGGCGATTTTCCTGGATTTTCTATTACGTATTTACCGTGTATTCGGCATCGTTTTTCTATATCGTTTTTCGGCGCTTTAAGAAGAATGGCATGAATTTACTGGGCTCACTTTTGATTTTCCTGGTAATTGGTTTCTGGACCATCGATGCCTGGACAAACGTAAAAATCAGTACAGGCAGTATTTTCAATAACAATGATGTATTGATTCGCGGTGATGATGAATACCTTGAAAAATTCCGGCAGGCCGGGGTGAATCCAGAGCAGTTCCAGGCTATATTTTTCCTTCCGTTTTCCAATACAAGTGGAGATAAGCTTCTCCATCCCAGGGGCCACAATGCATTTATCGAGGCCATGAAATGCAGCTATCATACCGGTCTGCCCCTTATCCAGAGTTTTTCTCCCAGATTGTCACTTAAACATGCTTTGAGCGGCATTCAGCTTATTGCAGATACAAGTATTTATAAACTGCGGATTGATGATATGAACGATCAACCCGTCCTGCTCCTGGTGACAAAGGAGGAGCTGATAGGACAGGAACCCAGGCTGAAAGAATTGGCAAAAATCTTTTATGAAGATGATAAACTCTGCCTGGCCAGTCTTCCGGTGAAGGCCTTCAACAAGGCTTATTCAAGCTGGGTTGATTATGGCCGGTCTATAGCCGACAGCTTGCCGGGTGAAGGGCAAGTTTATACGAACCATGAAGGCGTGTATTATGACGGTTTTGACATGAATCCATCCAGCAGGGCTTTTTCTGGTGGCGGGGCTCTCTACAAAAAAGAAGGGCAGGTGGAAATCTATAACGGAGAACTGTATGACCTGCAAACGGAAGGACCTGTCGAGCTGTCCTTCTGGCTCTATGTCGATCACCGTACCGCAAGCATGCCTGAAGCGGAACTGCATCTGTGGGATGGGCAGGAAAGGCATCTGAAACGCATCAAGCTGGAAACGCGCGAGGTCCATAATGTCTACAATCATTGGGTCAGGATCCGTCACATTGTTACACCGGATCCCGATCTACGTTATCAGCTTATTGTGAAAGGAAAGTTTATAACCCTTGATGAGCTGCTGATACGCCCCGAAAAATCCGAAGTTATTGTCCACCGGGATAAAAAATTCGACCTTTTCAACAACTTTGCGCTATCCAAATAGGATAAAATCAAGGTTAAACTATAAATTCATGCTTTACAGCAAAAATCTGCTGAAGTAAGAACTCATTACTGAATTTTACCTAATTTTAAATACACCTATATTAAAATCAATACCCATGAAAACACATTCCTGTTGCCCAAACGATATAAGCCGAAGGGAATTCATCAAGGTAACCGGGGGTTCGACCCTCTCAGTAGTTGCCCTGTCAGGCCTGTCATGGAAGGCACTGGCAGGCTTAAACCTGGAAGAAGCTGCAGGAATTATCCGGCAGGCACTGGTGGTTAAACCCATCCTGGTCTACAGTACACCGGAATACAAACACCAGTCAAGCTGGAGATCATGGGGTGGAATCCAGACCGAAAAGGATGCCGATGAGGAAATCTCAAGAATAAGAGGTGAACTGGGCAAAATGAAAAAAGAGGCAGATTTTCCGCTGGATTTTTTACCGGTTGCAGGCATACGCAGTGCAGGTGATATCCAGGAGATCAGCGACCTGGGATCTGCGGATGTTTTCCTGGTCTATGCAGCAGGCGGCTGGATGGATACTTTTAATGCCCTGCATGATATGAACAAGGACATGATCTTCTTCTGCCGGCATAAATCCGGACCGGTCTACTTATGGTATGAAATCATCAGCCCGCGCTTTCTCAGGCAGCATACTGACAAGCTTGCCGTAGCGGGCGTTGACGAAATGGATGTGGTGATCGACAGCCAGGATGAAATACTTTGGCGACTGCGGGCATTATGCGGTTTGAAAAATACCATGCACACCGGAATCATCGCAGTGGGTGGTCCCGGTGCATGGGCACAGCCCGAGGGAATAGTACCCGGACTGGTTGAAGAGAAATTCAAGTTCGGGATACAAACACTAAGCTATGATGAATTGGGGAACCTGATCAGGGAAGCCCACGGGGATACCTCTGCCATCAACCGGGCAGAAGAACGGGCTGCCGGGTACCTCCGGGAAAGTGGCATCACCCTGGAAACCGATCGCAAGTTTGTGGAAAACTGTTTCCTCCTGGAAGAGGTCTTCCGGAAGATTATGGATAATGCCAACTGCCGGGCCATTACCATCAATGGTTGTATGGGGACCATCATGCCACTGGCTGAAACATCTGCCTGTCTGACTTTGAGCCTGCTGAATGATGCCGGATACCTCTCCTTCTGTGAATCGGATTTCGTGGTTATCCCGGCTGGTATATTGCTGGCAAACATATCCGGGAGACCGGTATTCCTGAATGATCCAACCTATCCCCATGACGGGATCATCACCCTGGCTCATTGCACCGCTCCCAGGCGCATGGATGGTAAGCATAAGGAGCCGGCAAGGATCCTCACCCACTTTGAATCAGATTATGGGGCAGCCCCAAAGGTGGAAATGCATAAGGGACAGGTGGTAACCAATATCATTCCTGATTTCCAGGTCAGCCACTACATTGGATTGAAAGGCACCATTGTGGACCATCCTTTCATGGATATCTGCCGTTCACAGATTGACATCAGCTTTGATGCTGACAGTCATCTGCTGGCCCAGCGTATGCCGGGATTTCACTGGATGACAGGGTACGGTGATTATTTGCGGGAAACAGGATATGCCCTGAAGCGCCTCGGGATCGAATGGGAACAACTTTAGCATGATACCTGATTCCCGGTTCCCAACCGGATTTCAATGTCCAGTTGATAACAATCCTTTAAGAAGATGAGAAAAATATTGATATCCATAAT
>Ga0111175_1099_pt1 | contig 16312 bp, 7 predicted proteins | sample DeeMarSWOR324_28_FD_80228 | JGI IMG/M metagenome (GOLD analysis project Ga0111175, IMG submission 80228) | Bacteroides sp. SM23_62
AAAAGCACCCTTATGCGTATCATCTGTACCCTGCTGCCCCCCACAGAAGGGAAGGTTTCTGTGGGTGGTTATGATGTAGTGGATAATCGCAGGGAAGTGCGAAGTCTGATAGGCTACCTGCCCCAGGAGTTCAGTGCATGGCGTCTGCACCGTGTAACAGAGGTGCTGGATACGCTTGCAGCCCTTTCAGGTCTTGAGGAAAAATCTTTTCGTCATAAACGGGTCGATGAAATTATTGAATCTGTCGGCCTTAGCGATGTGGCTGACAGGAAAGTCAAGAAACTATCAGGTGGTATGGTGAGAAGACTGGGTGTAGCACAGGCCCTTGTCCACGAGCCTAAAATACTCATTGTTGATGAACCTACAGTCGGGCTTGATCCTGAGGAGCGTCTAAATTTCAGACAGTTAATGACCAGGCTTGGTCAGAACCGGGTTATCCTCCTTTCCACCCACATAGTTGCGGACCTGGGTTCAGGATGTTCTGATATGGCCCTGATCGATCACGGAAAGGTGAAATTCAGGGGCAGTCCATCAGAGCTTATTAAAATGGCCGTGGGTTCGGTATTTGAAATAACCATACCAAGTCAGGATGAGGCACAGGTTACCGCTAACCTGGAAATAGTGTCAAGAGAGGACAGGGAAAATGAAGTTACGATCCGGGCAGTATCAAGTGACCGGAATCTTCCTCCAGGGGCAAAATCCCTGGAAAATCCGACCCTGGAAGAGGCGTATCTGGCCTTTATGGCAGTACGGGGAAAAAGGATAGAGACTTCTGAAGGGGAGGTGGCATAATGCTGAATATGAAACAGGTCTGGTCTATTGCCTGCGCTGAAACCCGTATCACAAGACGCCTTGTACGTTACTGGATATTCCTGTCCTTTTCTTATCTGATTGTATTTGTTGCATTTTTATATTACTCATTTCTTCACGGTAGTTATTCAACATATTCTGCAAGTGCCGGTCTTGTCTGCCCCAAGTTTATGGTTAGTTATATAGGAATGTACTACCTGCTGATCTATTCAGTGGGTGTGGTGTTCCTTGCATTTGATGTCAGGTCAAGGGACAGGAGGGAGCGGATGATGGAAGTTCTTGACTCCCGTCCCTATACAAACCTGGAGCTTGTGGCAGGCCGTTTCCTGGGCATCTTTATCCCTGCCTGGGTGCCTATCCTGATACTGGTAGTCCTCCTTGAGATTTTAGGACTGCTTCTTAAAGGGGTAGGTTCCCCGATCGGTGAACCTGTGGAGCTGTATTCACTTTTGGCCTTTGTCTTTTTTATGAGCCTTCCATGTCTGGCATTTGTGCTGTCAATTGTGTTCCTGGTCACCTTACTTGTACGCAACAGGTTGGTCTCGGCTGTTATTCTTTTAGTACTTATGGGACTCGACATCTGGGCAATATTAAAGCTTCCTTTCTATAAAGCCCAGATGTTTGATATTTACGGGGTGTTCCAGTCGTTTTTTCCCTCGGAACTAGTCCCCATCATTTCCGATGTAGACGGTCTGCTGCAGCGAATAGCTATGGTCATCGCCTCCCTTGGTATACTGGTCTTCAGCGCTGCTGTTCATCCTCGGCTTGATGACGGTTCTCGTGGAAAACTTACTGTCGCGGGAACAGCAATTGTGATTATAGCAGCTTGCCTTACAGGATTTGTCTATTCCAATGATGTAAAAGTTATTGAAAACCAGGAATTGTGGTATGAAGCACATGGCAAATATAGCCAGGAGCCTGTACCTGATATTAAAACTGTGTCCGGAAAAGTAGAGATCATTCCCGGGGAAAAACTGGAACTTGATCTGGATATAGCATTCTGTGCGCCTGAAGATAGCTCGTTAAAAAATGCCCTGTTTACCCTAAACCCGGGCCAAGAAGTAACAAAGGTCCTTGATATAACAGGTAAACCGATTGATTTCATCCATAATAACGGATTGCTGGAGATTTCACTGCCCGAAATTCTTTCCCCTGGCGAAGAAACAGGTGTACGTCTGCATGTTGAAGGTCTGCCTGATCAAAACTTTGCATACCTCAAGAGCGCGATAAATCTTTGGGAGATGAGTCTTCTGGCTAGTAACAATATCGTCCTGCTTGGAACTGAAAATATTGTTTTCAATTCAGGTTTTGTGGCATTAATGCCTGCTGCTCGATGGCTGCCTGCATCAGGGCCTGAAAAGGGACGTGATGATCCGCGAGAGCGGGCTGCGGATTTTTTTAATGTGGACCTTTTGGTTGAGCTTCCTAAAAAATGGCTGGTGGCAGGACCTGGCAGGCGACAAAAGGTAGAAGAAAAAGATGGATTTAATGTGTTCCGTTTTTCACCTCCATCTTATGTACCGGAGGTTGCACTGATTGCATCACAGTTTGAAAGCCGCTCCTTTGAAGTGGATAATGTTTTAATGGAACTGCTGATTTCTAAAAAACATATGAAGAATATTGAGGTGCTTGCAGAGACTGGCGATAAAATACGCGAATGGTTAGGTGATACATTAAAAGAGGCAAAGGATATGGGGTTGGACTATCCATACGACGGATTTACAGTGGTAGAGGTCCCGACCTGGTTACGGCTATATGGAGGCGGGTGGCGGCTTGATACGGTCCAGTTTCCTCCGGGATTATTACTGCTGAGGGAGTTATCCCTGCCAACAGCGCGTTTTGATTCGGCCTTCAGAAACCCTGAAAGGTATAAGGACAGAGAAGGAGGCATAGCCCAGGCAAAATGGGAAAGGCTTCAGACCTTTTTTAAGAACGATTTCTCCGGGGGAAATGTCTTGACAGGGGCACCACGAAATTTCTTTCTATACCAGACATCTGCCATGGGGCCCGAAAGTCTTGCCCTCAATTTTGTAATGGAAACACTTTCAGGACTTCTAATCGCAGACACAAAGGGTTATTTTTCCGCACATATTTACGCTGGAACCCAAATCAATTCTATCATTACCTCAGTATTACTGAACTACTTTCAGACCAGGTCTATAGGCGTATCTTTCTCTGATGCAGCTATCAGGGCAATGACATCACGACCTTCAGTATGGGAGAAGGCCCTCGATGTTTCCCTGAAAGACATGGATCCATGGGAGGACCCTGCAGACACGGTAGATGTCCTGACATTAAGGGGTTATGCCATATCCCAGGCTATAGTGGATATACTTGGGCGGGAAAAAACGGCCACACTCCTTTCAACGATTCGCAATAATCACCAAGGCCAGTGTTTTTCTGTTGATGATATGATAAATGTCGGAAAAGATCTGGGATATGACTTTAACGAGTTATTTGGTGACTGGATCGGCAGCGCCGAGCTGCCGGGCTTTGTTGTGTCCGAGGCAAAGGGTTATCGAATTCCTGATGATGAGAATGGAAGTCCGCGATATCAGCTGTTGTTTACAGTGAGAAATGATGAGCCCGTACCCGGAGTTTTTCGTTTTGTCTATCTGTATCCAGGAGAATCGAATAATTATGAACTTAGCACAAGTGAGTCCATCAGACTTGCAGGAAAGCACTCGCTTCAATACGGTACGATTCTATCCAGACTTCCAGGTAGCTATTTTCTGGACCCCTATCTGTCGCTTAACAGAATGGTTTTCCTAATGAACATGGGTTCTTTTGATCATGATAAGATTGTTAAAAAGGATCCCATCGAGGGGATTGAGGAAATCCCTTGGACCCTGCCAGTTGAAGATTCAATAGTTGTTGATGATCTGGATAAAGGCTTTGAAATCACGGAAGAGGAAGAAAAGAAGGGATTGCGCCTAAAAGCGCGAAACGCCAGTGATGTGGAAACAGATCAAGGGTTGCCATACATAGCTTCAAACATTTTGGCACTGCCTGTTCCCGGTGAATGGTCCCGCATAGCAGAAACCACAGCCTGGGGATACTATCGCCATACTTATGCGATAATAAAACCGGGTAACGGCAATAAGAACGCCTTATTTTCGACCTCCCTGCCAAATGACGGCGCATGGGATCTTGAACTGCATCTGCCTGTGAAAACCGGTTTTATGAACAGACAATATGGTACATGGTATATTACGGTAAATGACAGTAATGGAGATCAGCATAAAATAGAGTTTGATTCAGAGGCGGCAATTCAAGGGTGGAACCTGGCAGAAAAACTGGACCTTCCTGAAGGAAAAGTGAGTGTTGTACTTTCTGACAGAACAAATGGACAGCTTGTTGTTGCAGATTCAATACGCTGGTCACCCTCAGATGGTAATTAACAGAAGGAGAGCAAATGAATAAAAGAGATGTCTTTTTCAGGTTGCTTGTTTTGATTCTTTCGTATGTATTGGTCTGCCTTTCAGGCTGTTCAGGTGAAAATCCCGTTGATGAAATTGATTTTCTTGTCCCCGTAACCGTAACGGATGTAGGAACTGCCGATGTTGAAGACAGGATTACTGCAACCGGAACACTGCGCGCAACTAAAATAGCACGTCTGGAAGTTGAAACCGAAGGTATCCTGGAATTTCTCACTAATGAGAGTGGAAGACCCTATCAGGAAGGAGACAGGGTAAAGGCCGGTGACGTCATTGCCAGGATTACGGGAGAGGATGTACGCCTGGCCGCAAGAACAAAGGCAAATTATCAGAAATTTCTGACAGCAAAAGATGAATACGAAGCAGCGAAAAAACTGTACGAAGAGGGATTTAAAAGTAAATCGGAATTACTCACCAAGCAGTCCGGTCTTGAAGATGCAAGACTGGAGTATGAACGAAGTCTGAATTCAGAAAAACGCAGCCTGCTAACTACTCCCATAGACGGTGTCATCCTCAGGCTGGCAAGGGACAGGGACAACCAGAACCAGCCCATAGCTGTGGGACAGTTTGTTAATCCAGGTTTTGAAGTAGCCAGAATCGCGCCCACCAGCGTTCTAATAGCAGATGTGGATCTCGTTGGTCAGGATGTGGCAAAGGTAAAGGAAGGACTTCAGGCAAGAATTCTGCATTACGCCTGGGAAAATGAGATATTTACAGGTGAGGTCGTCCACCTTGATCCTGTGATTGATCCTGTAACCCGGGCACTAAGGGTCGAAGTAGAGGTGGATAATAGTCAGGAAAAACTCAGGCCCGGGATGTTTGTTGAGGTGATTATAATCAAGGAACAGAGAAAAGGTGTCCCATATGTGCCCCGGGAGGCAGTTACGGACCGCGGTGGCAAATGGGTGGTTTTTGTCCTTAAAGGCCAGAGAGTTGCTATGAAGGAAGTGGTGCTGGGACTTGGTGATGATTCCATAGTTGAAATCCGGGAAGGTCTGTCAGTCGGTGAACGAGTTGTTACCCGGGGGCTTGAAACAATTACTGACCAGACCCGGGTTCGCGTAACAGGGACTACCTGATCCCATGTATATTCTAGCACGCTACGCGACAAGACGACCCGTGGCGGTAACCGTGCTTGCTGCGGCGATTGTAATGCTGGGATGGATATCCTGGAAAGAGCTGCCCCTGGATCTCCTTCCTGACATACAGAGCCCTACAGTACTGGTCGCGATCCGTTCCGGTGACCGCCCCCCGACTGAAATGGAGCGCCTTTACGGTGAACAGGTCGAACAACGCCTGTTTACAGTTAGGGGAATCAGGGCAATCAACCAGGTGGCCAGATCCGGAAACCTTATTGTCAGGGTTACATTCGACTGGCACTCGGATATGGACCTTGCCCTTGTGGATGTACAGAAGGCGGTAAATCCCATTGCCACAGATCCTGATGTTGATGAAGTTCTTGTCCGGCGTCAGGACCCCCGCCAATTGCCCGTCCTTTCTTTGGGACTTGTCGCCCCGGATGGAATTCCCAACCTTACTGAACTGCGCCGCATAGCAAAACGCCAGGTTGCTCCTGCCCTTGAACAGCTTGAAGGGGTGGCGGAAGTACGTGTTACAGGAGGTCGTGAAGAGGAAGTCAGGATCATTCTGGATAGATATTTGATGGAAGCGCATGGTGTGACCATGGAAGTGCTCGAACAGCGCATTAAAGCATCAAATCTGGATATTAACGCGGGAACCCTGGAGGAGGGAGACAGAGTTTACCTTGTAAGGGGTTTATCCAGATTCGTGGATGTCCAGGATATAGCACAGGTGCTGGTCAAGTATGAACGGGATTCGGAAAACAAGAGGGTCCCTGTGAGGGTCGGTGACCTCGGCAGGATTGTTCTCGCTGAAAAGGAGATAAGTGATCTGGTCCTCGTAGACGGTCAGGAAGGAGTCAGTCTTTCCATTTATAAAGAGGCAGGAGCCAATACTGTAAAGGTCTCCCGAAACGTAAGGGAATCAATTGAAAACCTGAACACTGATCTCAAAAATATTGAATTCAGAATAGTCAGCGATGAGGCGGCTCTTGTTGAGGATGCGATTAATGATGTTGAAAGCGCCGCTGTTATAGGTATTATTCTCGCAGTCATTGTACTGACCTTTTTCCTGCGGTCACTGGGATCAACAATCGTGGTTGCCTCGGCAGTTCCTGTATCCCTTATGGCTACACTGTTTGCCATGCATTTTGCCGGCTACAGCCTTAACCTGATGACTCTCGGGGGAATGGCTCTTGGTGCCGGCATGCTGGTTGATAATGCCATTGTTGTAATAGAAAGTATATTTCGCAGAAGGTTAGCGGGCGATTCCCCGGGAGAGGGGGCTGCAAAGGGTACTGCATTGGTCGCAGGGGCAATCACGGCAAGCACACTTACCACATGCGTTGTGTTTTTACCTGTTCTTTTTATTAGGGGCCTGGCAGCCAGGCTTGTATCTGGCATCTCCTTTGCCGTAGTAGTCTCTCTTGTCGCTTCTCTTGCGGTGGCTGTTTTTTTGATTCCCGCTCTTGCTGGATGGTTTCTTCCCAGACGAAAGATCAGAGAGATTGATCCGGGAAAGGCAAGAATAGAAGCTGTTGTATTGAGTCTGTTAAAACATCCCGCTATCGTAACATTAATCAGCCTTCTGCTGGTTGCAATATCAATCAAGAGTTTGCTGGGTTTGGGCTCCGAACTCCTTGCCCCTGCTGATCCCAGGCAGTTTACCCTCAGGATTGTGGGTCCGCCAGGGCAGCGTGTTGAATCAACGAAAAATATGTCCGCAGTTGTTGAAGAGATAATCAGGGAGGTGGCAGGCGATGACCTTCGTGCAATATTGTCTGAGGTGGGAAGGCTGCCGGAGGATTACCATTTTATACGTGAAGAAAGGACAGGGGAAAATACGGCAAGAATCCGTGTGAACCTGTCAGCAAAGGGTAAAACAGCGAGCCAGGTGGTTTCTGCCGCTTCATCAGCAGTGTCTTCCCTGCCGAATGTTGAAGTTACCTGGGAACTGGGGACTTCCGTTCTTTCGCGGGCCATTGGTACTACAGGCCCTCCTGTTCAGGTTGAGATCTCCGGGCAGTCAGTTGCAGACCTAAGAAAAAGCGCTGAAGAGGTTCTTGGTCGATTAAAGACACTTCCTGAACTCTGGAATGTGCGCTCTTCCTTTGAAGGTGGTGCCCCTGAAGTGCATGTCATACTAAATCGAACACTCTGTGACGGTCTTGGTATTGATCTGGATAGTCTTACCAGGATACTTGAAGCTGCTCTTGATGGCCGTGCTGTCACAAAAATGTCTACCGGTGATGAGGAACGGGATGTAGTCCTCCTTATGGATAAAAAATATGTTCCCGACCTGAAATCCATCCCCTTTACTACTGCCGGTGGAGAGCGACTTACAGTGGGAGATGTAGCAGACTTTGTACCAGTAGAGGGAGCGCTTGAGATATTTCGAAGGGATCAGCGAAGAGTAGCCAGGATTACCGCAAGAGTTGCATCAGGTGTTGAGTACCCGGTCGCCAGGGCAGTTACTGAAAGGATCATAAAAAATATTAATCTGAGTCCGGGGCTGAGGATAAAACTCGCCGGAGAAGAGGAGGAACGCCAGAAGGCCTTTGGTGAACTGGAATGGGCAGGTATAATCGCTATACTCCTCGTGTTCATGGTTCTGGCAGGCACATTTGAGTCTCTTGTCCATCCTGTCACTGTCCTTGCTTCCATACCATTTGCCCTTGTGGGTGTAGCAGCGGTGCTTGTTCCTGGCGGTCGTCCCATTGGAGTTATGCAGTTCCTGGGTCTTATTGTTTTGTCCGGTATTGCCGTGAACGACGCAATCCTCATGGTCCAGACCGCACGTCAGCTTATGGCGGAGGGCCTGGAACGGACGAAAGCGCTGGCCGAGGCTGCGGCCATAAGGCTTCGTCCCATCCTCATGACTACAGCAACAACAGTACTGGCCCTGCTGCCCCTCGCCATAGGCGTAGGTGAGGCAGCGCAGTTAAGGGCCCCTCTTGCCCTCACTATTATCGGAGGGATCATCACATCAACACTGTTTTCTCTTTTTGTTATCCCCTGCCTGTATCTTCTTTTGGACCATCTGCGTATTAATCGGGCAGAATCATGAAGTGGTACAACCTCCCTGTCCAGCGTCCCGTTGCCACATCTATGCTTTTTGCCGCCATTCTTTTGCTGGGAATCGTGGGGTGGCAGAAAATACCCATTGAGCTTGTTCCGAACCTGGAGGGTGACAAGTTATACATAAATTTTAACAGGCCGAACAGTGAACCTGAAGTCGTGGAAAGGGAAATTTTGATCCCCCTTGAGGCAAAGGCATCCGAACTCCCCGGAATGAAGGAGTCATGGGGTGAGGTCAGGGGATCTAGGGGTTCTTTTACTGTCAGCTTTGAGCCGGGAACAGACATTAAAGTTCGTCAACTGGAAATGCAGCGTATGGCAATTGAACTGAAAAGAAACCAGCCAAAGGAAACAACAATCAGTGTTGAAGCCCAGGATTTTTCTATTATAAGCCGTTTTGTTATGGTCATTCAGGTACTCGGCGGTGCGGACAACAATGCCCTTAGAAGTCTTGTCGAGGGCAGAATACAATCCAGGATAGCCGCCGTTACAGGTGTTGGTACTGTTTTTGTAATGGGAGGCGCGCCAGAGGAAGTTACTGTTCGGATCAATCCTGACAAATGCGCCGCGCTTGGAATATCTCCCAGGGATGTAACAGCAGCACTTACCCGATCGGTTCATCGTCTCAGATTCCTGGGGGGGCTGGAAGATGAATCAAAAAGAACACCAATAATGCTTGATGGTCGTCCAAAAGGGACCCATGTCCTGGGAGAAATAAGGATAAGCCAGGATAAGCCGGTACTGATACGCCATGTCGCAGATGTGTCAATAGGAACCGGAAGAACAAACATGCTGTTTCGGATCAATAGCAAGCCTTCCGTGGGTCTTGTTGTGCTGAAGGAAGAAGAAGCCAATCTTGTTGAGCTGGGTAAGGATCTCCGCTCCCGAATCGATGATTTGCGGGATGAATTTAATCCATATGGGATTGATTTTGTAATAGGCTTTGACGGTGCTGAAGCAGTGGAAAAACAGCTTGATCGACTCAAGAAACTGGCTTTCAGTGGATTTATCATTGCCCTTGTAGTGCTTTTTCTGTTCATACGCCGACCAAGAGCGGTAAGTGTAGTCGCAGTGTCTGTACCTGTTAGTCTTCTGGCTGCCATGGCAATGTTATACACCGGTGGTTATACCCTCAATATAGTCACCCTTATCGGTCTTGCTGTGGGAATTGGCATGCTAGTGGATAACAGCATAGTTGTGTATGAAGCGATTCAGCGCAGGCTTGAAAGGGGAGTAGAACCGGACACGGCAGCAGGAGAAGGTGTAAAAATTACTATCAGGGCTATCATAGCCGCGACAGTGACCACAGGTATTGTATTTCTCCCTATTGCATTTTTAACTGAAGACGCAATGATCAGGGGACTTCTTAAGGTACTTGCCGCCGCTATTCTGCTGCCGCTAGTATCTTCCCTGCTCGTAGCTGTAGGGATGGTACCGCTTTTAAGCAGAAAGCTTGCAGCTCCCGCTGCGATGGCTAGACTCAATGCAGTTCGAAAAAGGAGAGAACTGTATGCAGGAATGGTATCTCCTGACAAGTGGAGGGAACTGTTTTCAGGCTTGTTAAAGATTTCTCTTCGTTACCCTGCCGGGTGGCTCGCCGTTATAACAGGTGCAGTTTTAATTACTGTTATTGTAGCTGTTCCATGGGTACTGGTGAGTTCAACATCAGAAGAGGCAAGGGAGGCCGATGAAATCAGACTATCCATTGATGTTCCATCCGGAGATTCCCTGGAGGCAATAGGCCGGGATATATCAGCACTTGAACAGGCGGCACTTGAGCTTGAAGGCGTAAAATATGTTGAAAGCATTGTGCAGGAGGACAACAGTTCACTTAATATCAAATTTGTTGACCGTGATGAACGTCCTGAAGGCCTGACAGCCTACCGGGTAAGATCAAAGGTAAGAGAGGCGGCGAAAACCCTCAAGGGTATAGAAATCCGGTCTGAGGATACATCGGGAGAAGGGGAATCTAGGGAAGGCGGTGGAAACGCGCAATTGTTTGGTCAGGGGCCTTCTGAAATTGTTCTTTCCGGGCCTGATACAGATCAGTTAAAGACTCTTGCCGAATCCATAAAGGAAAGACTGGAATCTATCCCGGAAATAGGCAGACATGGTGTCTGGCTTTCAGCCAAGCCGGGACAGGATGAAATACAGGTCGTTCCTGATAATTTTATGTTGACCGGTTTGGGACTTACTTCGGATCAGATAATGCCGATGCTGAGTATGCTGAGCAGGGAAGGGACGGAGATGCGGGCCGGTATGATCCTGAATGATGGAAGAGAGATCCCACTTACTGTCAGAAGCTATGAAACTGCTTCCAGTCGGATAAGTTATAAGATGGAAAAACTTAAGCTGCCGACGACCGCAGGTGTCCTGCCCCTTGGGCTCGTGTCTGATGCCCATAAGATGCCTCCTCCCCCCATGATCCAGCATCATAACGGAAGGCGGGAGTTAAGTGTATTTTACAGGTTCAGTGAAAGTGTGCCCAAAACCGGACCGGCAAGGGATGCTCTGGATGAAGAAATTCTGTCAATGATAAGGAGCATTCATCTGCCCGCGGGGTATATCGTTGATCCGCCGGATAAGGAGGAGTCTACAAGCTGGTTCAAACGTGTTTTTATACCAATGCTGCTCCTGCTCTTTGCCGTGCTGGCTGTTACGTTCGAATCTCTTACGATGCCTGTGCTTGTGCTGTTTGCTGTCCCTCTAACAATACTGGGATCAGCGTGGGCACTGGTACTGACAGGCATGCCTGCGGATATGATGGCCATGGCAGGGGCTGTTGTTCTTCTCGGACTTACTGTAAACCCGGCCATTCTCCTTGTAGACCGTATGCAACAGAGGGTACTTGCAAGTTCATGGTCGGCAGGAGCCGCCGCAATAGCAGCGGTCAGGGAAAGGGTCAGGCCGGTTTTAATGACAGCATGCACCACAATCGCCGGGTTATGGCCTCTGGCCATCCCCACAGGCAGGGAGAATGAAATATGGCCGTCCTTTGCCGTAGTTGTTATGGGAGGTCTGGCCACTTCAAGCCTGCTTATCCTGCTTGTGGTCCCTATGGGTTTTGTGTTCCTGAGCCGCCTGGACAGGCTGTTTGGAAGACTTGGTCCATGGATAACAGTGCTGTGGTTTGGAATGACCGCGGCAGTGATGTCTCCTCTCATTATATTTGATCATATTACTTCCCTGACATGGCAGATCACCACCACGGTGCTTGTAGCCGCCATTCTTCTTGGTATTATAGTATTTCTGTTCAGGAGACCGGATATCCCTGAACAGGAAGCAGACGTAGACATAGAGGTAAAATTCCTCCATAAGATATATGGTCGTCCGGGCCCTGTAGGTCGTGCCTGGCGATCAGGAGAAAACTTCGCGGAAAGGGTCCTTGCCAGTGGAGGTAAACCATTTTTACCCGGAGATACTATTCAGCCAATTATTACAAGGATAGTGCTCCTTTCAGGTGCAGGATATCTCGCCTTTTCCTTAAGCACCACATGGTGGCGTCTTGTGTTCTCTTTTATCGGCGCCATAATACTCAGCCAGATCCTGATTCAATTGCGACGATTGAGGGGCAAGTGTGATCCTTTGGGCAGGCCTGATCCCGGTGGCTTGGAACATTTTCTGGCATTTCTGGTCCCTTGGGTTGTGTTCATATTATTAGGTCTTCATTATTATCTCATACCGGTAATGGCAGGTGGCAATCCCCGACTCGCACCTCTGGCCTTGGTGCTTATAGCGGCTTTAATAGTATTTATACAGTGGGGGAGAAAAACAGCAAAAGACCTGGCTGCGGGGAAAATAACGGAACGTGTGGACAGAGGATTTTTACAAAGAGTGCGAACTGTCTGGCGGAGGGTAAATAGACGCTTATTCAGTCTGGATCTTCCCAGGGAGGAGGTGGAGGCACTTAAGAATGTCCATTTCCGCGCAGAGAAAGGGATGATAGGCATACTTGGTCCAAATGGCGCAGGTAAAACAACACTTCTCAGGGCCCTGGCGGGAATACTGGTGCCTACAACAGGCGCTATAGATATTGGTGGAATATCCATTAAAAAAATAAGGAGACATCTGGCAAGGTGGATTGGATACCTGCCTCAAGACTTTGGGCTGCCAGGAAACCTGACAGGAAGAGAATACCTGGAATATTATGCCCTCCTATACGATATCGGCGACAGCATTGTGACAAAGGAGAGGGTTGAAAAGCTTCTCGAGGAGGTAGGGCTGTCTGACCAGGCGGATAAGATGATCAAGGATTATTCGGGCGGGATGAGGCAGCGTGTGGCAGTTGCGCGGACCCTGTTGCGTCTTCCTCCCATAATAATAGTAGATGAACCCACAGTGGGTCTTGATCCGAGGGAACGTATCCGATTCAGGAACCTTCTGGCTAAACTGGCTGAAAACAGAGTAGTTCTGTTTTCAACTCATGTTGTCGAAGATGTGGCAGTAGCCTGTGAAAGGGTGATTGTCCTGGCTGCAGGAAAAATGGTCTTTGATGGCAAGCCTTCCATGCTCGCCAGAGAAGCGGAAGGCATGGTATGGGAATTTAGAATCCAAGCAGGAGAAGAGAGAAACATTAGAAAAGATGCCATGATCGTGGACCAAATTCCGGAAGAAGATGGCTTCTATCTCGCACGGGCCTTATGTTCAGAACCCCCTCTTCCGCAGGCACGCAAGATCTCACCCAGCCTGCAGGACGGATACCTTCAGCTTGTGGGATACGGGAATGGAGCGAAAAGTATCAGGACCGAATCAAATGGAAAGTGAGTGATGAAGCATTGAAAAAGAGACTTAGAGGACGAATTAAGGACTATCTAAGACTTACACACCTGTCCATCCAGTTGATAGCAGGACGCCGTTTTTATATCACAGTGCTGCTCCCTCTACTTTGGCCGGCCTTTCAGGCGTTTCTCCTTCTTGTGGGCTGGCGGCAGTCTGAAATTGAAGCAATAAACGTCCAGACACTTATTGGACTGCCTCTGGTGATTTATGCCATTGGTCTTGGTATTCGGATAGTAGCCAGTGAGGTGGATCGAAGGACCCTGGAAGTTGCATATACTGTGCCTGGTGGCAGCCACAGAATCTGGCTTGCCAAGATGACTGCATCCTTTTGTCTGCTGCTGTTCAGTGAATTGCTGCTGGCCATAGTTACTCTTGTCCTGTTCACATCATTCCCATTTGTTTCATTGTATGGCGCCCTTCAGGCAGCAGTCTTCTACATGGTCGTTGGCATGGCCTTTGCCGCGTTTTTCAGGAGTGAGATATCAGGTGCCATGGCAACAGCACTTCTTTTGACTATCAATATCATAATCGGATTCGGCAGTAAGATGCGTTTATCTCCTTTTTTTAATCCACTGGCAATCGACTCCAATATGACAGACGTAACAGCCTATACTGTTCAGAACCGTATCCTATTTATTATAGTTATTTCAGCAATTACTCTTCTCACCTTTTCCCGTGTGGAAAGACGGGAGAAGATGCTTGGAGATTAAGGAGGCATTTCAAATGAAAAAAAAGTTTTCATTTAAAAAGCTTGTTTCACCGTTTCCAGTTTTTGCATTATGCGGATTATTTTTTATAGGTGGATGTTCATACGTAAAAAATTTGCATGAACCTTCTCCGGAATTTTATATTCCGCAGGAAGCGGTGAGACAGATTGATGTCATTGATTTAGAAGAAGCAGCAGAGGAGAAACCGGATACAGTGGATGTGGTTGAACCGGAAATATCCCAGCTTGAGCTTTCCCTTGCAGAATGCCGCGCGCTTGCCCTTGAAAATAATCTTGATCTTAAGGTTCAGCTTATCGAACCGGCAATTGCAGCCGAGCGTGTAAGTCAGGAAGAAGCGCAGTTTGAGGCCACATTTTTTACTGATGTAATTTATTCCAAGACCGATACGCCTGTCGCGACAACACTTGATATCCAAGGATCAAGCAGGGAGTATATTTACACTGATCTCGGTGTCAGCGTTCCACTTCGAACAGGAGGGGAAATAAAGGTCGACTTGATTGACAGCCGATCCAAGACAGACTCTTTATGGTCTATATATGACCCTACCTATGAGTCTGACTTTACAGCTTCAATTAGTCAGCCGCTCCTTCGTAACGCAGGAAAAAGGGTTAATGAGTACGCCATTCGGATCGCGGAATACGACAGGCATATCACTGATGCACGAACAAAACTTCAAGCGATACGCGTTATCGCTGATGTGGATCGTGGTTACTGGAGGCTATATGCGGCAAAGAGGCTGTTGGATGTACGCAAGCAGCAGTATGAATTGGCCAATACCCTGTATGAGCAGACAGAGATTTTTGTGGAGGTCGGGACAAAACCTCAGATTGAACTGATTCGAACGCGGGCAAGCGTTGCGGAGAAACTTGAGGCGATTATAAACGCGGAGAACGATCTTAGAGACGTGGAGCGGGATCTTAAACGAATGCTCAACAAAGCAGGTTTGGGAATGGAAACTGTAACGGTGCTTGTTCCCTCTACAGAACCTGATCCTGTCCGATATGAACTCCAGAGTCAGAAGATGGTAGCAAATGCCATAGAAAACCGCATGGAGATGCTGGAGTTAGAGCTGCAAGTTGCTCAGGATGCTAGTAAAATTGATTATTTGAAAAACCAGACACTGCCATTGCTGACCATGGAATACAGATACAATATTAATGGCCTCGGGCCAACAAGGACTGATTCCTATGATCTACTTTTCGATGATGATTTCGATGACCATCGCATTGGCTTGCAGATATCGATACCTCTGGGAAATGAGGCAGCAAAGAGCAGGCTTCGTCAGGCTATTTACGAGCGCAAACAGAGATTAGCCAGCCGGGATAGTAAAGAGGCGCAGATAAAATACGAGGTACTCAAACAGATTGACAAGCTGGATGCGACCTGGCAGCGTATTCTGGCCAGCAGGCAGACAACAATCCTCCAGAACGAGCAGTATAAGGCGGAGAAAAGACAGTTTGAGCTTGGGCTTGTTACATCCACGGATGTTCTGGATGCTCAGACAGATCTTGCAGAAGCACAGAGAGTGGAAATCCTTGCGCTTACAGAGTATCAGATAGCACTTGTTGACCTGGCATATGCAACCGGAACACTCCTTGGTGCCGCGAAAGTGGAATGGGATCCTGTTGTTCCGAGAGAGTGAACCTGTAATAATTTAGGGCCTGACCGACGCCTCTTATCCCCACTACTCCAAGCGCTTGAATTTGTAGCGAACCGCCATGTCTCCATAGGCCATCTTCCCATCTGGTGAAGGTGCCATCTGCATTCCAGGTATTATCATTTTGTCGTATTGCGGAGTCAGTATAAGTGTGTTGGGACCTTCCGTTTGACACCCGAAGGTCATTGATCCTCCGTGCATCAGGTTTGGAATCATGGCAACTTGATGATGGACCACAAATGTGGATCCGTCATATTCATACTTTCCGGCATCAGCCATGAATCCCATGACGGAAGCAGCAGATCCTTCTTCCGGAGACCCGACCCCCCAGTCCGGGCGAGGTTCCTGCGAAAAGTCGCGAATTGCGCTATAGTACTGCTCGCCTATAAAAAGCATAAAAGCCTGGGGCACGGTGGCTCTTTTATTTTCACCGATGCCAACCTCCATTTCTTCGATTGTCCAAATTCCTTGAATTGTCGTCGGGGCAGTACCTTTATTTGACGCATCGATTACTGTGACACAGGCCATGAGCAGCGACAGGCCTGCAATAAGACATATGGATAGTAAAGTGCGTATCATCGGAAACCTCCTTTTGGTTTGTATCCTGTATCGGATACAGTTTTAAATATTCTCTTTTCCAGCTGAAGAGTTACTGTTTGGGCATGTCTTTTGGCAGAGGAATTTTCGGGCAGCCATTAGGGCATACGGTTATCGTGTGAACGTAACGAAGCTTCCCGTTTTCCA
>Ga0111175_1119_pt1 | contig 16220 bp, 9 predicted proteins | sample DeeMarSWOR324_28_FD_80228 | JGI IMG/M metagenome (GOLD analysis project Ga0111175, IMG submission 80228) | Bacteroides sp. SM23_62
CAGCATTGGCAGTATGATGCCACCTACGGAATTGACACAATCCACGACCACCTTCAGTCCCGCTTTTTTAACAATATCCGGATTGACCAGTTCCAGTCCCATGATCCTGTCGATATGCTTCCTGTCATAGCCGGGTACATGGGAGACGTGCCCGATATTTTCGACGGGTGCATAACCATACCTGCCTGCCTCCACAAGTTCCAGTATCCTTTCTCCATCACTGGCAGAAATAAATTCTCCCCGGCTGTTCAACAGTTTCAGTGCGTTCCATTGTCCCGGATTATGGCTGGCCGTAAGGATGATCCCTCCGTCAGCCCCTTCCATCGAAACGGCGATCTCCACCGTAGGCGTTGTGGCCAGTCCCAAATTAAGCACATCCACTCCCATGCCCATCAATGCTCCGTAAACCAGTGTTTCAACCATCTCTCCCGAGATGCGGGCGTCCCTGCCCAGCACAACCTTGAGTCCAGGCTTGTCGGAAGATTCCCTTATCCAGGCTGCATAGGCAGATGTAAACTTTACGATGTCCAGGGGTGTAAGGCCGTCTCCCGGATCCCCGCCGATGGTTCCCCTGATGCCGGAAATAGATTTGATCAGTGTCATGGCACAAAGATGCTAACAACGCAAGAATTTTACAATAATAGAGCCATTCTTTTTCAAATACCATAAGCGTAAAAAAATCGTAAATTTGGCCTTCATGAAAGGGAAAACCAATCCACCCGGACGGCATGCCCCCGCAGCCGTCAGGCTGAACAAGTTTATTGCCAATACCGGTGTTTGTTCGCGAAGAGAGGCGGATACGCTCATCCTGTCAGGATCCATCCAGGTGAACGGCAAAACCATCACCGAACTAGGCACAAAGGTTGGCCCGGAAGATGTGGTCACCCATAAGGGAAAGAAACTCGAGGGAGAAAAAAAGGTATACATCCTTTTGAATAAGCCAAAGGATTGCGTTACCACCGTGAAGGATACACATGGCCGAAAGACGGTCCTGGACCTGGTCAGGGACTGTTGCCCCGAAAGGATCTACCCGGTGGGCCGGCTTGACCGCAATACCACCGGGGTCCTGCTGCTCACCAATGACGGGGCCCTGGCAGATGCACTGACACATCCGTCCTATAACCGCAAAAAAATTTACCATGTTTTCCTGAACAGGAATCTGAAACCCGGTGATCTGGCGCAGATCAGCAACGGACTTGAACTGGAGGACGGTTTTATCAGGCCTGACAGCATACAGTATGCCGATGCAAAAGACAAGCGGCAGGTTGGGATGGAGATCCACTCCGGGAGGAACCGCATTGTAAGGCGGATTTTCGAGCACCTGGATTACAGGATAGAGAAACTGGACAGGGTCTACTTTGCCGGGTTGACCAAAAAGGGGATCTCACGGGGACACTGGAGGCATCTTACGGATAAAGAGGTGGCCATGCTCAGGATGTCCGTTCCGGGCAAAAGTAACAAGAAATCACGACAGGGCTAGCCAATAAAACCAGGGATGCGTAGATCAGTGAAAACCTTTATCATATTGCTGCTCAGCGGCTGGATCCTGACACAGGTATCCGGCCAGGCAGTATCCGGACAGCCGGAGCCGATCAGGGGCAGGATCATTGACAGGCAGACCCGCCGTCCGCTGGCCTTTGTGAACATCACCTACCTTGCCTCCGGACAGGGGACGGTTTCCAATATAGACGGGGCTTTCAGTATTTCCACGGCCCGGGATATTGATTTTTTAAGGTTCAGTTATGTGGGCTATCATCCCAGGTTTATCGGGAAAGGGGACATCCGGCCGGGTGAGAGCCTGCTGATTGAACTGGACCGCAAAGCCTATGACATTGAAGAGGTCACCGTCTTACCCGGCATCAACCCTGCCCACCGCATCATCCGCCTGGCCAGTGCCAACAGGAAACTGAACAATCCGGAACAACAACGGTCCTTCTCCTATGCTTCCTACAGCAAAATGTATTTTACCATGGACATTGATTCCATGTTCCGGAGCAGTAAGGATTCCATCCCAGGCGATGTGGAAAGTGCCCGGCAGGACCTGGAAGAATTCCTCGAAAAACAACATCTGTTCCTGATGGAATTCGTGAGCCAGCGAAAATTCAAACCACCGGATAAGAATAAAGAGGTGGTAACGGCTTCCAGGGTTTCGGGGTTCAGGGACCCGTCCTTCACCATGCTGGCATCCCAGATCCAGTCTTTCAGCTTTTATGATGAATTGTTCATCATCTGGGATAAAAAATACCTGAATCCCATCAGCAGCGGGAGCACCCGTAAATACCTTTTCATCCTCGAGGATACCATGTATACGGAACAAATGGATTCGCTTTTTGTGATCTCGTACCGTCCCCTGAATGGCAGGAATTTCGATGGACTGAAAGGCATCCTTCATATCAATTCCAGGGGATATGCCATACAGAATGTGATTGCTGAAGCAGCAGAGACAGCCGGTATATTCAGGATCAGGATCCAGCAGAAATATGAATATATAGAAGATAAACAATGGTTCCCGGTCCAGCTGAACACTGATATCATCCTCAGTCCCAATAACGCCGAAACAAACCGGGAACCGGTTAAACTGCTCGGGATCGGCAAAAGTTATCTTTCAGACATACGGCTAGACCCGGAATTTTCAAACAGGGAGTTTAACCATATCGAACTGGAGGTGGAGGATGGTGCCCACAAGCAGGACGAGAATTACTGGTCGCAGTACCGGGTGAATCCCCTGACCATGAAAGATTCAAATACGTATCATTTTATTGACAGTGTAGGTGAGCAGGTACACCTTGACCGTACCCTGAAGGTTTTCGAGACTTTTGCCTCAGGCTATATCCCCATCGGGTTTCTGAACCTTGATTACCGGAGCCTGATCCATTGGAACCAGTACGAAGGATTCAGGTTCGGGGCTGCCGCAGAGACCAACGAGAAAATTGCCTGGTGGTTCAGCATCGGAGGAAAGATAGCCTACGGCACCGGGGATAAAGGGCTGAAATACGGGGGACATCTGAAATTGAACCTGAACCACAGGCAGGATGCCTGGCTCAAATTCAAATATGATAATGATGTTGTGGAAACCGCCGGTTTCCGGTTTATTGACAGGCCTCCCATCATTTCTTCAGCCGTATTCCGCAGCTTCCTGATCGCCGAAAAGGATATCATGGAGGAAAAAGCCGTTGTACTGCAATTTCCTGCATTGCGGTATGTGAGGGTCAATACCTATCTGTCCCAGGCTACCCGCTTTGTGACTTCCGATTACCGTTATTTGGTTAACACACCCGAGGGAGAAGAGCATGAGGTGGACCGTTTCCCTGTCACTGAAACAGGGGTTTTACTGAGGTATGCACACAAAGAAAAATTTCTTGAAACCCCGCGGGGGAACAGGCTGTCCCTGGGGACGAGCTACCCCGTTTTGTATGCCAATATCCGGTTGGGACTCCCACTGCTGGGGGGTGAATATGAATATACCAAGTTGGAAGCCAAGATTACCAAGACCTTTGTCAGCAAATCACTGGGAGACACAAAAATTGCCCTGGCCGGAGGCTGGGCTGACAGGGACCTGCCCTATCCGCTGCTTTATGCAGGGATCGGCAGTTACGCTGCATTTACCATCGAGACCGAGCACAGCTTTGCCACCATGCGGCTGAATGAATTTGTTTCCGACCGCTTTGCCAACCTCTATTTCCAGCAGGATTTCGGCAAACTCCTGTTCAGCAGCAGGCGGTTCCAGCCAGGTATAGTGCTTGCCACCAGCGGCGGTTTTGGAAAGCTGTCCTATAATCCCAGCCATGTGAACCTCGACCAGAAATCCTATGAGAAGGGTTATTATGAATCGGGAGTCCTGTTCAATAACTTACTTCGTCAATGGTTTATCGGTTACGGGCTGGGTGTATTTTACCGGTATGGCCCCTATTCCCTTCCAAAAACAATTGATAATTTTGCATTTAAATTCACCATACGCTTTAACCTTTAGCGCATTATGTCACACAGGGCAGGATTTGTCAATATCATCGGGAAACCAAACGTGGGGAAATCCACCCTCATGAATGCCATGATCGGTGAAAACCTGTCGATCATAACCTCCAAGGCGCAGACGACAAGGCACCGTATACTCGGCATCGTGAACGGGGAGGATTTCCAGGTGGTATATTCGGATACACCTGGACTGATAACACCGGCTTACAAACTGCAGGAGTACATGGTAAAATTCGCCCGGTCTGCCTTCACCGATGCTGATATCATCCTTTATGTGACAGATATTGAAGACAGCACGGAGAATGCCGGGGAGATGATCACTCAACTGAATAAACTGAAGATCCCCCTGCTCATCCTGATCAACAAGATCGACCTGAGCCATAAGGACCAGGTCAATACATTGATCACTGACTGGCAGAAGGCTGTACCTGCTGCGACCGTTATTCCCATATCGGCCCTTGAAAAGTTCAACCTGGAGAAGATTTTTATGCTGATCCTGGAGAGTTTGCCGGAATCCCCTCCGTTCTACCCGAAAGATGAATTGACGGATAAGAGTGAGCGTTTTTTTGTGTCAGAGATCATCCGGGAGAAGATCCTCATGAATTACCAGCAGGAAGTACCCTATGCTGTCGAGGTAGCCGTGGAAAACTTCAAGGAATCTGGTAAGATCATCAATATCAGGTGTATCATATATGTTGAACGTGAGTCACAGAAAGGGATCCTGATCGGGCGCCAGGGAAAAGCCCTGAAGAAAGTTGGATCGATGGCCAGGTCTGATATTGAAAAGTTTTTTGGAAAACAGGCCTTCCTCGAGTTATTCGTAAAGGTTAAAAAAGACTGGAGGAATGATGGACGGGTACTGAAACAATTCGGGTACAATCCCACCTAACGGAACAATCATTTATGGGAAATATAGTTGCCATAGTAGGAAGGCCGAATGTAGGCAAATCCACCCTGTTCAACCGCCTGACAGAGAGCAAAGAAGCCATTGTGGATCAGACAAGCGGGGTAACGCGGGACCGGCATTACGGGAAGTCGGAGTGGAATGGCCGGGAATTTTCGGTCATCGATACCGGAGGGTATGTGACACATTCCGGGGATGTGTTCGAGGAAGAGATCCGCAAACAGGTATTGCTGGCACTTGATGAAGCCAGCGTGATCCTCTTTGTGGTTGATGTGGAAAGCGGTATTACCGACCTGGATGAAGCGGTGGCCCATATGCTCCGTAAAATCGACAAGCCTGTGTTGCTGGCCGTTAACAAGGTAGATAACTACGAAAGGCGTTACGAGGCGAATGATTTCTACAGACTGGGACTGGGTGAGATATATCCCATATCCTCCATCAACGGAAGCGGGACAGGTGACCTGCTGGATGTGCTGGTGGAACATTTCTCAGAGGAGAAAGACAGGGAGGGTGAGGGTATTCCCAGGTTTGCCATTGTCGGAAGGCCCAATGTTGGAAAATCAACCCTGATCAATACCCTCATAGGGGAGGAAAGGAATATCGTTACCCCCATCCCCGGGACAACCCGTGATTCCATCCTGACGCGTTACCGTAAATTCAGCCATGACTTTTACCTGATCGATACAGCAGGACTCAGGAAAAAAGGCAAGGTATCGGAAGACCTGGAATTTTATTCCGTATTGCGGTCCATCCGGGCCATAGAAACAGCCGATGTCTGCCTGCTGCTCATCGATGCCACCCGCGGACTAGAAGGACAGGATGTCAACATTCTGCACCTGATCATCCGGAACCGCAAGGGCGTGGTTCTGCTGGTGAATAAATGGGACCTGGTCGAGAAACAGACCAATACCCTGAAGGGATATGAAAAACAGATCCGTGAGAAGTGTGCCCCCTTCCAGGACTTTCCGATCATTTTCATATCAGCCATCCATAAGCAAAGGGTATTCCGGGTGCTGGAGACAGCCATGGAAGTTTTCCATAACCGCACGCAGAAAATTCAGACTGCCGCCCTTAACAAATACATGCTGGAAGCCATCGAAGAACACCCGCCACCTTCCCACAAGGGAAAATATATCAGGATAAAGTATGTCTCACAATTACCTACCCATGCCCCCTCTTTTGCCTTCTATGCGAACCTGCCCCAGTATATCCGCGAGCCTTATAAACGCTTCCTGGAAAACCGGATGCGTGAAAAATTCCGTCTGACCGGCGTGCCCATACAGATCTTCTTCAGGAAAAAATAGGGATTTCAGCAGATAATGAAACTAATATTATTTCGTTGTAAATTTGTAAGCAAAATTAAACGGTAAGTTGAGAAGGATATTATACATCGTGATCATACTGACCCTGGCACTGGCTGGCTGTCCCGCTCCAAGGACACTGCCTGATGTGCCGAGGGTGGAATTCAAGAGTTTCATCCTGGAAAAGAAGATCAATGCGCTGAACCAGGAGATCCTCACCGGGACCCTCACCTTTGATTTTGAGGACGGGGATGGAGATATCGGGTTTGAAGCTTCCCCTGACAGCCTTAATGCACCGGATACAGTCAAATACAATCTTTTCCTGACCCTGCACGAAATGGTCGATGGTGTTTACCGGGAAGTGGATACTTCTGAACTCGGGTCCCCGCCATACTACCGGATCCCGCCACTGGACAGGGAGGGGCAGAACAAAACCCTGAAGGGTGAGATCAGCGTGGATATTGAATATTTTACCATCGATTATGATACCCTGAGGTATTCATTCTACCTGTTCGACCGGGCATACCACAGAAGCAATGTGGATACGACGGACGAGATCATTTTTACGGATTGGAAATAAACCGGGGCCGGTCAGATTTCAATACCCATGAACAATACGTCATCCACCTGGTCATTGTCCTCCTTCCAGATCTCAAAATTGTTCTTGATGTAGTTGTATTGTTCCTCCATGGGTTTCTCATAAATATCCCTCAACATGTTCTTTACCCGGACCATCTTGAATTTTTTACCGAGCGGTCCCCCAAACTGGTCGGGGTAACCGTCTGAGAACATGTACATCTTATCCCCTTTCATCAACTGGTATTCAAAGGTTTCAAATACCTTGTCATCCTTTTCGTATTGTCCCCCTACAGAACTCCTGCTGCCCCTGACATAGGTCTGTTCACCTGAACGGTAAATGATCATGGGCCGCATGGCGGAAGATACCCTCAGGAGTTTGGTCTTCATATCGATTTCCGAGACGATGATATCCATGCCGTCATTGGATCTTTCCGCCTCAATGTTCTGGTTCAGGGCTGACATGATCTCCTGGTCAAGCATCGCCAGCAGGGCCGCCGGTGAATCAACCTCTTTCCTTGCCGTGATATCCTTGATCAGCGTTGTACCGATCATGGACATAAAAGCGCCAGGCACACCGTGTCCGGTCGAGTCTGCGCAGACGATCACAAACTTGTGATCATTCATCTGGTCATACCAGTAAAAATCACCACTCACGATATCACGTGGCTGGTAGAATACAAAGGAACCTGAGAAGGTCTCCTGCAGCTTGCTGATGGGAGGAAGGATACTCGCCTGGATCCGCTGGGCATAATTGATACTGTCTGTAATGTCCTTGTTCTTGATCTCGATTTCTTCCTTCTGCATGACCACTTCACGGGTCCTTTCATCCAGCTTCTTCTGCAGGATCTCCTGGAATTGTTTGGCCTTTCTTTCCCGGTATTTAATGATCACCACAAAGCTGGATATCAGCATCATTATGGTTATGGTAATAAACCACCAGGTCTTCCATATGGGGAGCTTGACCCTGAGCCTGAACTGAACGGGGACTTCCGTACCGACATTTTCGCTGTTGTATGCCATGAGCATGAAGGTATAGGTCCCGTCTTCGATGCGCGGGTACTGTTCATAAACCTCGCTGGTGAGATCGGACCAGTCATCGTAACCATCCAGCTTGTACTGGTAGGTCACTTTCTCGGGGGCCGCATAATTCAATCCTATCCATTCAATCCTGACCTTATAGATGCCATAGGGCAGCACGATGGGTTTGGTAAAATCATATTCCTTATCCGCTATATTCACCGAGATGATATTGGCAAACGGCGGGGTCAGGTTTCTCCTTTCCTTCTTCGTGTCAAACTGGACCAGGCCATCCGAGGTGCCGAACAGGACCACCCCCTCGGTGGTCACCGCCGACGCATTCGGCTGGCAGTCCCCGTTGATCCCGCTCTCGGTCCCATAAGTCACCACAATCCGTCGTTCAAGATCCACCTTGCTGAGCCCAAGCCTGTGCCCGACCCAGATATTGCCCTGCCTGTCATCCACGATACTGTAACAGGCCGCGGACTTCAATCCATTGTAGGTGGAATAATACTCCAGGGTATCGGCCATGAACTGGAAGATCCCGTCATTGGCCGTGGCAGCCCAGAGGTTCCCGTATTCATCTTCCGTGATCGAAATGAATTCAAGCACAACCATATGCTCGGCCGAGATCGAATACTCCTCTTGGGAATTGACAGATACGATACCGTTGCTGCGGGTGGCGATCCAGGCATTCCCCCTGGAATCTACAAATACATCATTGATCCTGTTGTGGGGTATCCTGGGACCGATCCCAAAGCGTTCCATTTTACCCGTTGTAAAATTGATCGAGAATACACCATTATTGGTGGCCATCCAGATGATCCCGCCTCCACCGTCAATGGCATTCACAATATTTTCAAGGGAGTTCTGGGAAATAAAATACCTGGAGATCACTCCCTGCTGTACATTCATCCGGTAGAGGCCGCTGTTTCCCGTACCAATCCATAAATAACCGTTTTCGTCCTCGAACAGGGCGGTGATTTTATCCCGGGGGAGTCCGTTTGCGGGACCGTATTCCCTGATGGTGGACTGCAAACCCGTGGTATACCTGACCAGTTTGCCGCTGCCGGCCATCCAGAATCCTTCTTCATCGGCAAGCACAGCCGACAGGGTAGTCCCGCTCTGATCCTGATAATCATGGAAGGTCAATGCCTCGTCGAAAAGCCCGGCCAGCCCGTTTCCGTATGTACTGATCCAGAAATTCCCTTCCAGGTCCTGGAAAACCTCCGTAATATACTTGAATCCCAATCCATTGTGTTCGCTGAAATTGATGAATTCCGTAATGGTCATATCATCCGGACTGACTGCCAGCTTGTATACGCCTTCCCCGCGGGTGCTCAGCCAGAGGTAACCGTCCCGGTCGATGGTGATGGACAGGATGGATGTATACTTTAACATCTGATCATCCCCGATTTTCTCAACAGCGGAAGACGCGGCATCGCTTTCATCAAATCTCAATGCATAGAGCCCTTCATCCTGTGATCCGATCCAGAAAAGCCCTTCCTGTCCACCCTGGACGATGTCCGTGATCCGGGCAGAGGGGATGGCCGAGATCCTGGACCGGTAAGTGATGGTATCAGATGTAAAATCATAGCCATAGAGATGCATTCCGTCAAAGGCCCCGACGAGCAATTGCCCCGAAGGCGTAAAACTGATAGAAGAGATCAGTTTCCGGTTGAAGGGCTCCTGGATAATGTCGACCCCATGATCCTCACCAATGATGATCAGTCCCTGGTTCTGGGTGGCAAACACGATGCGACCGTCCGGATCTTCCGCGATATCGTTGATCGTGCTGTTGATGCGTTCTCCGGTATCCATTACCAGGAAGCCATTGCCGTCATAAAGCGTAATGGAACCATCATTATGGCCAAACCACAGGTTGTCCCTTGAATCCCGATAGCTTTTTTTGACAAAGGCATCCGGAAGGGAATCTGCCTCAAAATCCCCGTCAAATTCAAAACCGTTGTCCCTGCAAAGCCCCTCTCCCGTCCCCAGCCATATATATCCCCTTGCATCCTGGTTAACGGTGTAAACAAAGGGGTGGCAGATGCCTTCCTCGATCCCGTACTGCCTGAACTTGTAGTTCTGGGCATCCAGTAAAGCCGTTGTAGCAAGGTAGAGGGTGAAGCTCAGGAGGACGGATACTTGCTTCATTTTGAATCCGGGTTAGCTGCTAATTTGATGATCTTTTCTGTGGTGTTACGCCTATGGAATATTTATACTTCGGAACCCCGCCGATGGGTATTACGAAAAAGGGCATATATTCACCATATTGGTTTTGTACCGTAATAACCACATTATTGTTACGTACGGCAGGGGATTTTTTCTTGTGGAATTGCAGGTCCAGTGATTTTGTGGCCTCCCCTTCCAGCACGGCGAATTCATCTTCACTCCAGTGATCTTCGCCTGAAATGGGACTGATCTGTCCCCTGCGTGCAAAGGAGACGATCCTGATCAGGCCGTCATTGTCCCAGTCAAAATTCCGTTGTTTCACAGATATGGCCCGGTCATCAATGAATGGATAGATATGGGATACCTCATTGGGATTATTGTGCATCCTGAATGAGTATTCATAGGCAAATGCATTCCCTCCTTCCACATCCCGGTTGTTATCGGGATCAGTGGTAAGGTAAAACCTGTACATATTCCCGTCATCTCCTTCCACTCCTTCCACGATGATCTTGAAAACATACTCCTGCCAGTCATCTACAAACTCGCCTTCTGTCGGATTGAAGGGCCCGAATGTATACCAGCCGTTATCATACCTGGAATCATCGCCAAAGGTTTTGAATGCCAGCAGGTTCCCGCTTTTATAATTGCCTTCCGGATTAATGCCCTTGGCATCATCCGGCTCCCAGCAATCTTCTCCACCGAATATCTCAAAGGATGTCCGGGTATCAAAAAAACCATTGATCTCATCATGGTCCCCGCCACAATCCGGGTCCCAGATCCGTATATAAACGGGATCCGTATGTTCCTTCGGGATCCTGAAAAAGAAAGTCAGGCTGAAATCATCGTCCCCCCACGAAGTTTCTGCCTTGTCCCCGAAAGTCATCAGGTAGGGAATGTTTTCATCACTGGCAGGAACAGGCTGTGCACCGGCATGATGGGCAAAACTGACCAGCAGCAGAAGGATCATATTTTTGGCTAAAATGTCCATTATTTATCAGCCTCTGATATCAAGGGGCAAAATCCGTGCAAATTTTTTATTCAATACTAAAATAGTCAATGATGACAATGTTCATTCATTGATTTATCAACAGTTAGCTCATCCGCATCAGGTTTATTTACGGAATGTGGAAGAAAAAGTTTGATCCATTTTATAAAATGGTCTTACCCGGGAGGTTCCTTGGTGCTAGTTTTCCGGTCTGACGGCCGTTATGTTTTCTTCCCGGGGAATAACCACAACTTCTTTGAATGAACAGGCTTTCTGAACTTCATCTGGTGTATCGGCAATGCTGGTAACACCAAGGCTGACCTTATATTTACCGGGTTTATACCAGGCATGTGTAACCGTTGAATCAGAGACCCAGGTCAGATCACCCATATCCCAGTAATAACGGTCGATCTGGAAATCACCCAGGTTGGTCTTGTGCCCGTCCATCGCAATGGTCTCATTTACAAAAATGGTATCCGGTGCGGTAATGTATACCTGTTCAATATCTACGATATTCAGCTCATAGGTAGCCTCGTTGAACATCACTTCCCCGGAAATCATGTCAATCACATTCAGCTGAATATTGTAATCCCCGGTTCCACGGAAGCAATAATCTACTGATTCCTGTCTGAATCTTTTGTCTTCAATCAACCATTCATACATGAAATTTGTTGTATCCAGGTCCATTGTCCCGGCCTCATAAAATGTAAAGCAGTAATTGTTTTCTTTCTGAAGCCTGCAGGAATCGAATGCCGGGATATTCAGTCTGAATTCATAGATGCTGTTGCTTCGGGCCCTTTCCCTGTTGGAGGTCAGATAACCCCTGGTATGGGCCGTATCCAGTGCTACAAAATAGCCCTCATTGCGGCGGGTGTTAAGGGGGGGCGGCAGGTTTACGGGTGTGATCCACTGTCCCTCCACATTTTCTGTATAAAAGATATCATATCCTCCCTGTCCGGGGTGATCATTGGAGGAAAAGTACAGGCGTCCGTTTTCATGGTATACCGGATATATTTCATGCCTCCGTGTATTCACTGCCGGTCCCAGGTTAACCGGATTCCCCCATGCATTCCTCTCCATCGTACATACATAAATATCAAATCCACCCTCACCGCCAGGCATATCGGAGGCAAAAAACAGCATGGTCCCATCTTTGCTCAGGCTGGGATGGATCAGGTTGATGGCAGGATCATTATACTGGAAAGGCTGGATACCTGTCCATTGTCCCCCGGCATAACCGGCAAAATAAATGCCTGCCTTGGCCATCGCGTCTTTGCTCCCCGCATCGTAATTCCGGGTGAAAAACATGCGGTTCTCCCTGGCATTGAAGGTCACCCAGCCTAGGTTGATATTCACATCCGACAGTTCACTGGCGAAGATCATGGGCTCTGACCATTCATTCTCCCCCAATGGCCTGACCATAAACAGATTTGCAGCGAACTGGTTCCTTTCCCCCGTGGAGATCTTTCCGAATTTGATGCGCTTCTCTGCCGTAAACACGATATTCCCCTGGTAGGGAATGGGCGCATACTCATAATACTCACGGGTGGAAAACCCGGCCCTTTCCACGATAAATACCTCCTGCGCCCGGCACAGATCATGGCCGAGGATGAGCAGGAAGAGAATCCAGATAGATGTAAAACCTGTTTTCATGATTACCAGAAATATCCGGGACTGATAACTTTTAATTTCTTATTATAGACCAATCTCAGTAAAACTTCGTGTGACCCGCTGGTGAAGCCGGTCAGGTCACCGGTCGGGAACTCATATGCATAACCCACCCTGAGCCATTTCTGGAACTGGAACTCCGCAATGCCCACAATGCCATTCGGCTTGTAGGAAGCACCCAGCCATAACATATCATTGAGCAGGATGAAGTTCACGGTGGCCTGGTAGACCAGCGGGGAATGCTTTGTATAGGTGACCAGGGCGGATGGTTTGATCCTCAGGTTATCGGAAGCGGTAAATATATAGCCCCCGATAAAAGTATAATTATAGTTGGCCACATCATGATCGAAGCTATTGGAGCCGGAGGGCGGGAAAAAGAAATCCGGGATGGACAGCCCTGCATAATAATCCGCCGTGAACCAGAAAACGCCCAGTCCGAAATTCGGGAACCAGCGGCTTTCGTCCACCTGTACGGGATCGGTTCTGTATTTGTCCCTGAAATCAGCCCTGGTCAGCCTGCGGCTGTAATTATTCACCCCGGCCCTGAGTCCGAGTCCCAGTTTCCCCTGCCCGATCGGGATCCTGTAATTATAGTAGCCATATACATTCGTATTGGTGTTCACCCCGTAGGTCGACGTTGTTGCGAGTCCCCCGAGTGCCACCCTTCCTTTCAGCCAGCTGATGGGCGAATCGAATGATATGGCCATAAGGTTCCCCGCGCCTGGCATACCGGCCCAGTTGTTACCATACATCAGAGAACCGGACATGGCTTCCTTGGTACCAGCATAGCCGGGATTGATGAGCAGGGTGTTCATCATGTACATGTTCACAGGAGTGTAATGCTTGGTGTTCTGTCCCCGTACAAACGGAATGATCATCAATAAGCTGGCTGATATGATTAAAATTTTTCTCATGCCTATTGTTTGGGTCTTACCAGTTCTACGTAACCCTTGTACTGGTATGTTTGTCCAGCGTATTTCACTTCCAGGACATAAAAATACGTGCCATCTGCCGCCTCATCCCCGCCATCGAGCCGTCCATCCCACCAGTGGTCCTCGGTAAAGTCCACCCCCGGTTTCTTTTCGATGCTGTGTATGATTACTCCCTGGCGGGTGAATATACGCATTGTGAACTCATCCGCATGATCCAGTCCATCGAGTATAAAATGATCATTGATGCCGTCATAATTCGGTGAGAAGGCAGTATACTGGGCAATATCCCTTCTTTCAATGCGGATGGTCTGGGATGTAACCGGACAAATAACATTCGAAACCTCCCAGCGGAATATATTCTCATCGGGGTTGTCCAGGTCCGTATCTCCAAAGGATACCAATACGTTCGGGTTATGAATGTCATTCTGATCCATCTGGGCCGTTCCGCTCTCGTGCGTCCATGTTCCCTGTCCCGCTGTAGGAGCATCTGCCCACAACGGGGTGTGCGGAGCAAAGTACAGGGTGGAATCCAAACTCCGGACAGCTGCTGGATCCGGTTCTTCATAGAGTACGACCAGGGTATCGCTGCTTTCAACCGTACAGCTTCCATTGAGCTCGGACCAGCGGAGGATGGTCTCTGCCTTGTCCTGCCCTTCCGGGAAGGTGGTCGACATCTCTGTTTCGATGCTGGTTGAATCCGCAAAACCAAAACCGGGATTAACGGCGGACCACCATCCCGTGGCCGTAGGGCTGATGGCAGAATCGGCTTCCAGCAACAATGCCGGTTCAGGCTTTCTGCTGATGCGGGCCGTGGGGGTGGCGGCCGGTATATCATCCTTATAGCTGGAACATATATTGCCATCGATCAGGCCGGTGATGGTGATCGCATAATCGGTAATGGACGCCGTATACAACGGAACGGTAAAAATCCCGCCGGAGGTCACGGATGATCCGGCACTGTCACCGGCCGTCTTATTGTACAGGACCACGAATGGCGGAGTACCGGTCAGCTGAACCGGTATGTCAAACATTACCGGGGTGATCCCGTCATAACATTCCACCAGGTGGTCGACAGGCTGCAGGACAATGGTGGGCCTCGGGTTTACGTTGAGGGCAACGGAATCCGTAACATCATGACAGGCGCCTGACCGGACATGCCGCCTGTAATAGGACCTGACGGTCAGGTCATCGGTAATATAGGTACTGTCTGTATTGGGACTGTTGTCCTGGGGTGCATCCTCCCAGCTTTGTGCCCCGGTATTGAATCGCTCCCAGCGGAAGGCGTAAACTGTTTCATCTCCACCTGTCAGCACCAGGCTCCCTGTACCCGTGATGGAATCCCCGATGTTCTCACAGGCCTCAGCCGTGGGGAAACCTCCGTTGATGATGTTGTTCCCTATATCATTTTGCACAACCACGGCCAGTATATTGCTGGTATCAATGCAAACCCCTGATTCAACGATCCTGCTGTAATAGGTGGTATCTGTCAGGGATGTTGCCTGGTAGCCAGCCTGGTCGTTCACCCCGCCGGCATTTTCCCACACGGAGGTGCCGGATCGGGATTTCCAGCCGTAGGTGTAGGTCCCGATACCGCCACCCACCGGAGATCCATCCTGCGTAAAAGGCATGGGCTGGGTATTATAGCATACCGTATCATGGTTGGTAACCAGGTTGTTCAATATTTTCGGATGCACATTGTAAAAGGCGGCCGAACTTGTATCCCAGCACTCACCGGAATGGACAATCCGCCTGAACCAGGTGGTATCCGAAAGGGGTGCCGGGACATAAACCGCCTCGTTCCCGTCTGTTGACGGTGTCCAAACGGACTGATCCAGGCTCTCCTCCCAATGGTAAGCATAAACCATACCATCCCCCCCTCCGATGTCCATGGCCGGACGGATCGACCCGGGATCAGTCCCTTCGCATACCAGTGTATCCATTGGCTCCAGCAGGTTGTTGAAGATCTCAGGATGTACCTGTATGGCAATTACATTACTGGTATCCAGACAGGCATCCTGTGCCGGTCCGCCGGAGCTGGCTACCCGCCGGTAACGGTGGGTTATTGCAGTATCCAGTATACCCGGGTAGAAATCCATGTCCGTACCCTGTTCAATCCAGCTGTCGAAACCAATTTTCAGCTGCCAGGAATAAACATATGTGTTGTCTCCCCCGCTGAGCGCACCGCCGAACAGGCTATCCGCCCTTGTATGCTGGCAGATAAGCTGATCGTCCGTGATCTGGTTTCCGCTGATGGTATCCAGTACCTGGACGGTCAGTGAATCACTGTAATGGGTGCATGCACCCGAGGTGACTTTCCTCCGGAAATAGGTTGTTTCCTGCAGTCCGGCAGGATGCCTGTAACCGGCAGACGTACTACCCGGTAAGGATGCCCACCCCCCCGCTCCGGTCCGGTTCTCCCAGCTGTAATAATAGAACATTCCATCACCACCGATGGGGACTGTCCCGGTCATGCTATCCGGTTGTACATCCCAGCATATGATCTCATCCGGGGATAAGACATTATTGCTGATTGTATCATGCACGTAGATGGAAACTACTCCGCTCGTATCCCTGCTTAGCGTATCGGTTGGCGTAACCACCCTTTTGTAATAGGTGGTATCGAAAAGGGGTCCCGGTGCATAATCCTTCTGGTCATTGGTGCCCGGTGCCGGAGCCCAGCCGCTGCC